>Ga0105352_1001557_pt1 | contig 11730 bp, 13 predicted proteins | sample EN8Hudsemesocosm_FD_83507 | JGI IMG/M metagenome (GOLD analysis project Ga0105352, IMG submission 83507) | Methane-oxidizing microbial communities from mesocosms in the Hudson Canyon - EN8B Hudson Canyon | ecosystem: Environmental > Aquatic > Marine > Cold seeps | place: Hudson Canyon...
CCAAAGAACGTGGGTCTTTTTCGTAGCCTTTCATGTCAGCGGGCTCAATAATATTACAACGAATATTAAAGGTTACTTCTTCTGTAAATGGATCCAAGACTGCTGTATCAGTATCAGGCATCATAATCATGTCTGAGTCATTGATTGGCTTCCAACCAGAAATAGAAGAGCCGTCAAACATTTGACCTTCTTCTAATTTATCAGTGTCAATTGAATGCGCAGGCACACTGACGTGCTGCTCTTTACCTTTTGTATCTGTAAAACGGAAATCGATAAACTTGACGTTTTGATCTTCAATCATTTTCATTACATCTTTTGCAGACATACGTACTCCTATGGTTAATATAGTTTAAAAACACTGACAGGCATTGCCAAGAAGTCTGCGCCGTTGCAAACAAGAATGAAGGTTATTTAAGAGGTTTCGCTTAAATTATTTCAGCTGCGAATTATACCTTACTTTTCTCAACCAGCAAGATAATCTGGTCGCCTTTTTCTTCCACACTAAGTACACTGTGGCCATGTACTCTACACCATGCTGGGATGTCGTGTTTAACCCCTGGATCAGTGGCGGTAATTTCAATCGTATCGCCAGTCTCTAACTCACTGATTTTTTGACTTAATCGTATCACCGGCATTGGACACATTAACCGAATAGCATCTAAACTATGTTGCATTACACCCACTCCCTTGGCTTTAAATAATAATTGATCAATTTTTTCTCCTCGCTACCCTCTTCAGTTTGAAACTGATAAGACCAACGAACTTCAGGCGGCATCGACATCAAAATAGATTCTGTGCGCCCGCCACTCTGCAAGCCAAACAAAGTACCTCTGTCGTAAATTAAATTAAATTCGACGTAGCGACCTCGACGGTGCAATTGAAAGTCACGCTCTCTGTCGCCAAAAGGCGTGTTTTTGCGCCTCTCGGCAATCGGAAAATAGGCCTTGGAAAAAGCATTACCCACACTTTGCATAAAGGCAAAACTCTTGTCAAACCCGCCTTCGTTAAGGTCGTCAAAAAACAAGCCACCGACGCCGCGTGGCTCGTCTCTGTGTTTTAGGTAAAAATACTCATCGCACCATTTTTTGTATTTTGGATAAACACTTTCACCAAAGGGAAGGCAGGCTTTTTTTGCCTCACTATGCCAATGAATAACGTCTTCATCAAAACCATAATAAGGGGTTAAATCAAAGCCGCCACCGAACCACCAAATAGGCTTTTCAGCGGTTTTTTCAGCAATAAAAAAGCGCACATTAGCATGAGATGTTGGTGCGTATGGGTTTTGCGGATGAAGCACCAAAGAAACACCTAAAGCTTTGTAATTCCTGCCCTCGAGCTCTGGTCTCAATGCTGTCGCCGAACTCGGCATTTTTGAGCCCTCAACGTAAGAAAAATTTACCCCTGCGCGCTCAAAAACCTCACCATCACTTAAGACAGTTGTCTTGCCATAACCTGCACCGTTTTCTTTTTGCCAGTCATCCACTGCAAAGTTTTCAGTACCATCTACGTGCTCGACTTCACTGCAAATACTTTGCTGCAATGCCAGTAGGTAGCTTTTGACCTGATCAATCATCGAATGCGTTCTCCAGTAATTAGGTTAATAATTGCAGAAGCTTGATTATTATACTGAGTAGGCGCCAAGGCAAACGACAGACCATTTTTGAAATAACTCTGTAATTTCAACAAACTCCTAGCTGTGCTCTGGCCTTGCACATTGGCACTACTCGACACCAGGGCGGAGCCAGAACTCTCACAAAAAAATCGCACCAAAGCGTTGTCTGTTATGCGCACAGCAATCAATGGACCGCCACCCGTAAGCATTGTTGATGCATTTGAGTCTGCCGGCACCAGGAAAGTTGTGGCTTGGTTCTTTGTCATCTGCACACCGTCGAGAAGATCAGCAACGAAAGTTGAATCTATATAGGGAAGCACGTATTCGATATCAGACGCCAAAAGAATAAGTCCTTTTTTAAGATCTCGCTGCTTGAGGCTAACCAACTGAGCGATGGCCGAGGGATTATTTGCCAAGCAGGCAAGACCATAAATAGTATCTGTTGGATGCGCCACCACGCCAGCACTAAGATAGCGCAATGCAAGCCTTTGCCTAAAAGTGACATTCATTTTTTGGCCCTCGGATGACAATCATCGTACACCTTTGACAACTCTAAAAAATCCAAATGGGTGTACACCTGTGTACTTTTAATACTTTTGTGCCCTAAGAACTCCTGTACCGAGCGCAAATCATGACTGGATTGCAAAAAATGCGTTGCCGCCGCATGTCTCAGCATATGCGGGTGGACATTAACTGAAATACCCACATCCTGGGCGCGCTGTTTAATAATATTCTGCACCGACCTAACACCAATTCTCATTTGTTTTTGGTTGACAAACAAAGCATTATTTTCAGATTCAGATCTTTTTGTTAAGTAATTTTCAATTGCGGAAATAGCGCTTTGACCTACAGGCACAAAACGAGTCTTTGCACCCTTGCCCAGTACCTTAACAAAACCCTCTTTCAAATCCAAGTCATTGATATTCAGCCCGACGAGCTCCGACACTCTGAGTGCGCAAGAATATATAATCTCTACCATGGCAACGTTTCGTAAGTCCTCAAAACGATCCGATTTTGGTTGCATCATTTGTCTCAAATCTTCAAAATCAAGGGTTTTTGGCAATGTTCGCTCAAGTTTTGGCGACGAAATAACCTTGGCGCAATTCTCACTTAGCACGCCGCGGCGAAGTAAAAACGAAAAAAAGCCTCTAGTAGAAGACAAATGCCTTCTTATTGAGCGATTAGAGGTGTTGGCATGCCTGAGCTCCATCACAAACAAATTAAGCGTTTTTTCATCAATATCACTCCACTGCGTGATATTTCTGCGTTGAGTAAAGCTTAATAATTTGTGCAAATCCCTTTGATAGGCATCAATAGTATTGCTTGCGTAGTTCTTTTCCACTTGCAGATGGCGAATAAAAAGCTCGATTTGTTGTGAACAAAGGTCGTCTTTGCCCTTGTTTTTTTGATCTTTGACCATATCTTAGCATTTTACGTCAAACATATAAGGAATTCAGATGAGTCAAAAACAAACCCATGCTTTCCAGACGGAGGTTTCTCAACTTCTTGATTTAATGATCCACTCTTTGTACTCAAACAAGGAAATATTTTTAAGAGAGCTGGTATCCAATGCTTCTGATGCCATTGATAAGCTGAGATTTGAATCAATCTCTGATGACAGCCTAGTTGAAGGCAAAGAAGAGCTCAACATTCATATTGACGTCAACAAAGACGCCGGCACAATTACCATTAGCGATAACGGTATCGGCATGACGCCAGAGGAAGTAATGGATAACATTGGCACAATCGCCAATTCCGGTACCAAGAAATACCTAGAAAGCCTTGATAAAACTCAAGCACAAGACTCTAACCTTATTGGTCAATTCGGCGTTGGTTTTTATTCTTCATTTATCGTTGCTAACACGGTAACACTGGTCTCGAGAAAAGCGGGCGATGACAAAGCCAACGGCACCAAGTGGGTGTCTAAAGGTAAAGGCGAATACTCGATTGAAACTGTTGAAGTTGAAAACTTCGGTACATCAATTACCCTTGACATCAAAAAAGCCGAAAGTGAGTTCTTGGACGATTTCCGCCTGAAAGGCATTGTCTCAAAATACTCCGATCACATTACTGTGCCAATTATGATGGTAAAGCCCTCTGAAGACGACGTCATTGAATTTGAGACCATCAACAAAGCAACGGCTTTTTGGGCGCAAGATAAAAGAGATCTAAAGCAAGAAGACTACGATGAGTTCTACAAATCGTTAACTTACGACTTTGAAGATCCTTTAACGCAAATTCACAACAAATTAGAAGGCAAGTTAGATTACACATCACTGCTTTTCATTCCAAGAAAAGCGCCATTTGACATGTGGGAGCCAAAACGCAAAACAGGCGTTAAGCTTTACGCCAAGCGCGTCTTTATTATGGAAGGCAATGAAGCCGTTCTACCACAATACCTACGCTTTATCAAGGGTGTTATTGACACGGCTGATTTATCGCTTAACGTCTCTCGTGAGATTCTTCAAGGCTCTAAAGTTGTCGATACAATTCGCAAAGCTTCGGTCAAAAGAATTCTCGGCGAATTGGATAAGATGAGTAAAAACAAGCCGGAAGACTACGCTCTATTCTGGAGTGAATTTGGCATGGTGCTGAAAGAAGGCATTGTTGAAGACTTCGATAACAAAGAAAAAATTGCCGCCCTTTTGCGCTTTGCAACAACCGAAACAAACACTCCAGACCAAAACGTCTCGTTAGCCGATTATATCTCTCGTAAAAAAGAGGAACAACAAGCGATCTACTACATTACCGCCGATACCTTCGCAGCAGCCAAAGGCTCGCCGCACTTAGAAATTTTCAAGAAAAAAGGCATTGAAGTGTTGCTTCTTACTGATCGTGTTGACGAATGGTTGGTAGGCAACTTTGGCGAGCACGAAGGTCTTGAGTTTAAATCTATCACCAAGGGTAACCTTGAAGATTTAGACAGTGAAGAAGACAAAGTAGAAAAAGAAAAAGTCACTAAAGACTTTGACAAAGTTATTGAAAAAGCGCAGGCAATTCTAAGCACCAAAGTAAAAGCTGTTAAGGTCTCTAGTCGTTTGAGTGAATCGCCATCGTGTTTGGTCGCCGATGAGAATGAACTGGGCTCTAACATGGAGCGCATCATGAAGTCTCTCGGTCAAGACGTACCTGAAACCAAGCCAATTTTGGAAATCAACCCCGACCATCCATTGGTCAAAAAACTCAAAAATTCTGTTGACGAGGATTTAGTGGAAGTTTTATTCGATCAAGCCGTTCTCAGCGAGGGCGGGCAAATCAGCGAGCCGGCTGAATTTGTTAAAAGAATCAATAAATTAATGATGAACTAATAAAACAAAAGCCCGCTTGAAGCGGGCTTTTTATTGAGTGCTATTATTTAGTTTTTTTCAAAAGGCTTAATGTTGCGCAAAATACCTCGCAATATCGCCACCTCTTCCTGTTCTGGCTGCGCCCTACCAAATAATCGCCTTAAGCGTCTCATTAGCAAAGGTCTCGGTCGTTTTTCTTCAAAATACTCAATATGCTCAAGCACTTGCTCTAAATGTTTGTAAAAACCCTCTAACTCGCCAAAACTTGCCAAGGTGTTTTCACTGGATTCAAAGCTGGTTTGCGAGCTGCAAACAAAATATTGATAAGAAAATACCTGAATTGCAGAAGCCACATTAAGTGAAAAGTACTCAGGGTTGCCGGGGATCGTCATCAAAATATGACACAAATCCAATTCTTCATTGGTCAACCCCGACCTCTCAGTGCCGAAAATAACAGCCACTTCCTGTCCATCGTGTTCAAGAGTTTTTTGAATTTCCGTACAACTATCAACCACATCGAGTTGGCGCCATTTCATCGATCTCTGTCTAGCGCTAGCACCGATCACCAAATGCACGCCTTCGAGCGCCTCTTCCAAGGTGGTGCAAATCGTCGCATCGGCTAAAAGGTTATCAGCACCACTTGCCCTCGCTGTGGCAACAGCAGAAGGAAAATTACTAGGATTAACCAAGTACAAGCGCGATAGAGCCATGTTTTTCATCGCCCTAGCACCTGCACCGATATTGCCCGGTTCGGTGGTGTTAACCATGACAATCCTTACTTTATCAAAGGTCGTCAAGGTATAATTCGTGTCTTTTATTTGTTGGCTCATTAACTATGCATCCTACCGTTAATATTGCAGTTCGAGCTGCCCGTGCAGCTGGTGATGTTATCCTCAGGTATCACAACCAGATCGATTTACTCACTATTGAAAAAAAAGCCACAAATGACTTTGTATCTGAAGTTGACAAGGCAGCTGAAAGTGCAATTATAAACGAGATTAAAAAAGTCTTCCCACAACATTCTATTTTGGGTGAGGAGAGTGGCGAAATTCTTGGTGATGGCAAAAACCAATGGATTATCGATCCGCTAGACGGCACAACAAATTACCTCCACGGCTATCCTCAGTACGCCATTTCAATCGCTCTTTATGAAAACAAAGTTGCCACTCACGCAGTGGTGTACGACCCTTTCAAAGAAGAGTTGTTTTACGCATCGAAAGGCGAAGGTACTTACTTAAATGATGAGCGCTTACGCGTCACTAAAACCCATGGTTTGGATCTCGCCCTAATCGGCACTGGCTTTCCTTTTAAGCAACCTCAACATCTGGATTGCTATCTTGACACTTTCAAAGCAATTCATCCACAAGTTTCTGGCATTAGACGTGCTGGCTCTGCCGCGCTTGACTTGGCCTATGTGGCTGCTGGACGGTTGGACGGCTTCTGGGAAATTGGACTAAACAATTGGGATATGGCAGCAGGCGCTCTTTTGGTTAAAGAGGCTGGTGGTTTTATTGGCGACTTCTCGGGTCGTGACCAATATCTAGAAACTGGCAATGTTGTTGCTGGCAACGGAGAAGCCTTTAAGGCGATTCTTAAAACCATTCACCCTCATTTAACGCCAGAATTGCAACGCTAAAACTAGCCCTCTAGGCTTAGTTGCTGTCCCTGAAACTCTTTACCACTTAAACCCATCAAAGCAACAACGGCTGGACTTTTATCGCTCGCCAATGGAATAGTGCTAGCATCCTCAGCAGGATAAGCTGCACGGCGAAGCTCTGTTCGCATTTTGCCAGGATCGAGTGTGTTAACCTTAATGTTGGTTTTTTCTAACTCTTCAGAGAGTGTTTTGGCAAAACCTTCAATTGCATATTTACTAGCACCGTATGCGCCCCAATAAGCTTTCGCCTCTCTGCCCTGCTCAGCAGAAACAAACAGTACTCTAGCGTCATCGGCTTTATTCAGCAGTGGAATTAAAAATTGCGTCAGCATAAAAGGAGCACTGAGGTTGATTTGAATAGTCGAATACCATAGCTTGATATCGTATTGCTCAATCGGCATCATCGTACCCAAAATAGCGGCATTGTGAATAAGACCATCAAGGCGGCCAAATTGTCGCCCAACATTATCTTGTAATTCTTGATATTGTTCCGGTGTCGCCCCTTCCAAATCAAGTGGATAAAGAATAGGCTCCGCAAAGCCAGCATCCACCACAGCGTCATAAACATACTCGAGTGAGCCCAAATCTCTGCCAAGCATAATCACCGTTGCGCCAGCTTTTGCTAAGTCCTGGGTAATGGCCAAGCCAAAGCCACGATTAGCACCAGTGACCATAATAACCTTGCCTTTTAGTTCACCTTCGATGACCTGATGGCCTAGTGAAATATTCATTCGCTAATTTCCTTTTTTGTCTGCACGCCAAATACTTTTAATTTTTCAGCGCGACCAATTAAATTCCCTCTACCCGTTGAGAGCTTCTTACGTGCATCAGAATGCACTTCTTTGGCCTTGTTTAGATGTTTTTCTACCTTGTCCATTTCATCGACAAATCGCGCCAATTGATCATACATCGCACCTGCTTGACGGGCGATTTCTTCGGCATTTTTAGTCTGTCTTTCGGTTTGCCAAATGTAGTTAATTGTCTTTAAGCTCATCGTTAAAGTCGAAGGGGATACCAGCATAATATTCTTCTTCAGGGCATCATCGAATAAACTTGGCTTACTCTCCAGCGCTACCCACAATGCAGACTCTATTGGAATAAAGACAAAAATGAAATCAAGCGTTTTAACGCCTTCTAAATTCTCGTATTCTTTGATGCTGATATTTTTTATTTGCGTTTCAATCGATTTAATATGTTTTTTAAGGGCTGACTCATTCGCTTGATCGGCAATGTATTCTACGTAATCCTTAAGCGAGACTTTAGAGTCAATAACAATGTCTTTTTCTTGTGGCAAGTGGACAATAACGTCTGGACGGAATGACTCACCATGCTCGTTTTTGTATTGACCTTGCGTCTCAAATTCGTGACCTTCTCTAAGGCCGCAGCTTGATAAAATTGAGCTCAGAACCATTTCACCCCAATCGCCTTGGCGCTTGTTATCGTGCGTCAGTGCATTGGTCAGATTTTGCGTCGAAGCTTGTGTTTCAACACTCGCTCTTTGTAGGTGTTTAATCTGCTCAGACAGCGTAGCACGCTCCTTGACTTGCTCAGTGGTAATTGCCTCAATACGCTCTCTAAAGCTGGCTAATTGCCCCTGAAGGGGTGTTAACAATTCACTACTCTCTGTCTTTAGCTTGTCTCGATCAGCTTTGAGGATGTCGGCTGCAAGGATTTTAAAATCACTGTTCATTTGCGATTTCATTTGCTCAACAAATTGCATTTTTTCAGCAAAATACTTTTCTTTTTCGTTAAGTGTGGCTTGCAGTTGAATGTTTTTTTCGTTTGAACGAGTGAGTTTTGAATTGAAAAATAGAAATGCGGCAAATACACCAAATAGTAGTGAAATTAATGCGATGATGATATCCATTCAGCTTACCTTTATTCGAGAACCCAATTGATTGTGCAATGAGGCTATATAATTAGTAAAATTTTAGCTTAATCAAGTACTCATTTGTAAGGTTTAACCCCACTCAACATGCTATTTCTAAGATCTTTATTTTATTTTATTGGCTCAATCATCAGTCTTGTGGTGATTGCATTTTTTAGCCTTTTTTTCTACTTTGCCGCCTACCCTGCGCGTTATCGAATTTTATCCAAATGGGCGCAGTTTTGCATGTGGTGGTTGCGCGTCACGGTTAAGGTTACAATCAAAGTAGAAGGTGGGGAAAATATTTGCAAAGAGCCTTGCGTTATCGTATCCAACCACCAATCTACTTGGGAGACACTTGCCTTTCAAACGGTCTTTCCAGCGCATACTTGGGTATTAAAAAAAGAACTGCTGTCCATACCAGTTTTTGGCTGGAATCTTGCCATGCTTAGTCCTATCGTAATTAAAAGAAGTGATAAATTTCGAGCAATGAAACAAGTCATTAAACAAGGTAGTGACAGACTTAGAGGAGGCATCTCAGTGGTTATATTTCCTGAAGGTACGCGCCAGCCCCATAAAAAGCTCGGCAAATATCAAAACGGCGCGGTAGCAATTGCTAAAATATCCGGCAGACCACTCCAGCCCGTTTTTCACAATGCCGGCAAGTGCTGGCCCAAGGGTGGCTTTCTCAAAAAACCCGGCGTGATTACCATTGTTGTTGGAGAGCCTATTTTTGCAAATGAGGGCTCGGTGAACGAAATCACTGAAAAAATAAAGGAATGGACTGTCGAGCAATCACAAAGAATTGACAATTAAACGATCCAAGAGATTGTCATAATCAACACGAGTATGTTGATACTCGATAAGAGCGTCATGGTAATTCAGCTTTAATTCCACAGCGTCAATCAGGCGATTAATATAAAGTTTTATATTGGCAACTGTCATTTGTTTGAACTCAAGCGTGTCAATTGCCAATCGGTTTAGCTGAGCATTAATCAAATCAGCTTCCTCCAAGCTTGCCTGAAGTTTCAGCTGTAGTGCTTGTTTCTTTACTTTTAAACTCTCTAGTTTGTTGCTGTATTTAATCTCCAATTGCCGCGATTTTAACTGATATTTTCGCAACAAAGTCCTTGCGCCAACATCGCCACTCAGCGAATACTCGAAATTCAGCGAAACTTCAATATCTGTAATATCCGACTCTGAATAGGAAGAATAGTTACCTTTTTGCACCGCCCTACTCGCATTGATAGAAAAATCCAATTCTGGCTTGAGTGCATTTTGATAATAGCGTCTTTGTCGCTGATTTTTCAATTGTTCGATTCTGATTCGTTTTAATTCGACCAAACTTAACTCATGATCACCAGGAGGATTTGTTTTTAAGGGGTAGTAAATTGGCTTGATGCTTGCTAACTCGTTCGCACTAAGTACGCTTTCTAGTTTGCCAGAAAGTATTAATTGTTCATCTTTTAAAGACATTAGTCGTGTTTTAATCTTACTTAAAACACGCCCACTATAAGAAACAATCTTATCGTCAAATGCGCCTTGCTGAAGATGATTGTCAATCAAGCTTAATTGATTAATGTGCACTTCTAAAAGACTTACCTGCTCACCTAATATGGCATATTCAAGGTAGGTCTTTAAATAACTGGCAACTGTGTTTTCTTTAAATTCCTTAAAAACCAATTGCTCATCTTTTAACTCAAGGGTCGCCAAATCGTAAGTCTTTTGATTTAGCGCCCCACCAGCATTGCGCAGTAATGGCAACTGCCAACCAATTTCAGCATCAAATATCGATGCATTGGTGACAACATCGGAATAGTAACTTTGATTCTTATATTTCTCTTCGCTTGTTTTGGGTAGAGATCCACTCAAAGATAAGCTCAACTCAGAACCGTTTGAGAAAAAGCGCCTTGTTAACTCTGTAGAGAGCAACCGATCAGACTTGATTTGTTGGTGTGTATAAGTGTAATTAGTGTCTTTGTCTTGCAGGCGTCCTGACAACAAAACCTTGCCTTCAAGATTCCAGTGCCAGTTGTTGTACTGCTGCTCATCGCCCAGAAGCTCAATTTCTTTGATCTCTAAATTAATGGCCGCCACTTCAAACAAGTGGGCGCTTTGTAGGATTTTTCCAATAAACAAATATTCGTTTAACGCATGCACATGATTGGATGCGAGAAGTAGAATAAAGCTATAAGCGAAATTCCTGTTCATTGAAAATTTGGCAAAAAAGCTCAGCGGTTTTTTGAGTGTCGTAAAGCGCAGAATGGGCCTCTGAGTCATCCCACTCGATGCCTGCTTTGACCATTGCTTTCGCAAGCACTGTTTCGCCATAGTATAACGCTGAAAGTGTCACCGTGTCTAGCGTTGAGAATTGATGGAACGGGCTTTTGATCTTAACTCGCTCGGTTGCAGCCTTTAAAAAGCCTAAGTCAAAAAAAGCATTGTGACCGATAAGAATAGCGCGAGTGCATTCCTGCTCGCTCAGTTTGCTCTTAACTTTTGCAAAAATTGCGCCCAATGCCTGCTTTTCACTAACCGCCAAGCGAAATGGGTTGTTAACATCGATGCCGTTGAACTTCAACGCCGAAGGCTCAAGATTAGCACCTTTAAAAGGCTCAATATGAAAATGTATTGGCTCAGTTTGGACAAACTTTCCCAACCCATCGACATCTAAAATAATGGCGCAAATCTCTAGCAGCGCGTCTTTTGATTCGTTAAAACCAGCGGTTTCAACATCAATAACGACGGGCAAGTAGCCTCTAATTCTGTCTTTTAATTGCATGAAGGATATTATGCCTGTTCGCTAACAACACTGGACTAGCAATACTTTTGATAAATATGAGGAGCGCGCTGATGATCATAAGTAGTCTGACGATCTTTTGGTAAATTCTCAACTTCGATAATATCAAAATGATTACGCACAAAGAAGTGGCCGCTGTACTTTGAAAGTGCAAAAACACTCACAAGACCCAAACCTTTAGCCTTCTCAAACAACAAACCCATCAATTCGGCCGATACGCCAGTGTTGTAATAATTTGAATTAACCACTAGGGCGTAGATTTCCCCACAACTTTGCTCAGTATAGTGCTTGAGACCAGCACAACCGACAATCACACCCCTTCTCTCAACCGTAACAAAATCATTAAGTCCTTCTTGTAACTGTTCGGCACTTCTTTGAAGTAGGTATCCATCATCGACAGAGGGCTGCATTAGAACTAATAATTGTTTGACTTTATCCAAGCTTAAAAAGATAAATTGGCAATAGAATTGCGCTATTTTAGTCTAAAATTTGTATTTTTTTCTAATA
>Ga0105352_1001561_pt1 | contig 11718 bp, 11 predicted proteins | sample EN8Hudsemesocosm_FD_83507 | JGI IMG/M metagenome (GOLD analysis project Ga0105352, IMG submission 83507) | Methane-oxidizing microbial communities from mesocosms in the Hudson Canyon - EN8B Hudson Canyon | ecosystem: Environmental > Aquatic > Marine > Cold seeps | place: Hudson Canyon...
TAAATCTTCAAAAGAAAATTCACTCCCCATGAATGGTCCTGACTTGTTCTTAGATGAAATACGCTTAACTCGTTTCAACGCTGGCAAGTACAACCACTGGTCATCAGCAGATGTAATGTGGGAATAACTTAAAAACCCGGTTCCGCGTACATCTTTTGGTGAATCGAAAACAGTTAAGCTCTTATCGCCATCACCTTCAACTTCCAGGTTCTTAACGCGTAGGTTACGAGTACTTTCTTCACCCTGCTTATTGCTCAAGGTCATAACCATACTGGATTGACTGTCATTCCAACCAAGATCACGAAGGTCTGCTTCTTTCGCTATAGCAATACCTTTCTGCTGATCATCACCTTGTAGTACCAGACTATAAGCGGGTTGAATAACAACACTAAGCAGTGTGGTTAACAGTGCGGCTGGCAATAGTTTTTGTCTCAGCATCTTTTTCCCCTTCAATTTTAATGAGTAAGGCCGGTAGAAATAGGAAATCTACTGCCAGTGCAATTGCGATGGTTAACGCAGTAAATAAACCCATAGTAGAATTCATGCCGAAGTCAGAAGTAGTCAACACCATAAATCCAGCAACCAATACGAAAGTCGTTACCCAAAGTGCTACGCCCACAGAAGAGAAGGCATAACGTACCGCTTCTTCCGCTGTTTTATTCTGTTCACGACGAGCCCGCTGATACTTACTTAAGAAGTGCACGGTATCATCAACCACAATACCCAGCGTCATACCCACGGCTGTACCCAAGGCGATACTCAAATTACCGTCATAAATAGCCCACACCCCAAAGGCCATGCCTGCGGGGATAAGGTTAGGTGCTAAGCTAATCAATCCCATTTTGAAAGAGCGTAAGGCTGCAATCAGGATTAGAGATATAAAGAACAGCGCTAACATAGTGCCACCTACCATAGACTTCACGTTACGCTCACCGATATGGGAGAACATCAAGTTGGGGCTAGCGACGTAGTAATCGGTAATCGCTGTATTACTCTCAATCCAGCGATTAATTTCATTTTCCAGCTCTATACTTCGTTTGCTGGTCAAATTTTTCACCGTTACTACAACACGTGTAGAATCTTTACTCACATTAATCTGGTTATTCAAATCCAAGCCATAGGGCAAAGACATTTCGTACAACAACAGATACTGTGCCGATAACTCTCTATTTTCAGGCAACTGATAGTAGCTTTCATCGTCGGCGTGCATATTTTTATTCAAGCGCTTGAAGATATCGCTCATAGTAAATACGCTCTCAACCTCACCCTTACCACGCAGCCATTCCGTTAACTTTGAGACATCAGCCATAAAGTCAGGGCGACTCATACCATTCTCTTCACCGCTGTTCAGCGAATACTCCAAGGTATAAATACCCGTCATATTCTGCTCCAGGTAATCCGTATCCTGTCTGAACTCAGTATTTTTAGAGAAGTACTTCACAAATTCATCATTAATTTGATTGGTACTTGCTGTGGCTACCAAAACAACCGTTAGCGCCACAGTACCCCACATCAAGAGAGTTCGATTACGAATAACAAACTCCGCCAAACCATTCATGGATTTACTGGAATGCTCTTCTTGCACTTTTACCCGCACTGGCAAAACAGACATTAAGGCCGGTAAGAAAAACACCGAGAACAAGAATGCTGCCATTACTCCCATAGCCACGGTATTACCCAAGTCTCTAAAAGGTGGTACTTCGCTGAAGTTCATAGATAGGAAGCCCAGTGCCGTAGTAAGACTGGTAACAAATACTGGCTGTAGATTGACACGGATACTTTCTTTCAACGCATCATGCTTAGACTTGCCTTTACGCATCTCGTGTAAAAACGTCACCAAAATATGCACACAATCCGCCACTGCCATGGTCATAATAATGGTCGGCGCAGAAGCAGACGGCGGTGTTAACGTCCAACCTAACCAGCCGAAAATCCCCATGGCCGTCATAATAGAAAGGATGATGACAATAAGAGTGGCAACTGTACCGGTAATAGAGCGCAGCATTAGACCCAAGGTAATAATCAGCACCACGAACATCATCGGCACTAAAGTTCCCATATCTTTTTGTGCCATTTCGCTGAAGGCATTATTCAACATCACCATGCCGGTAATGCGAAACTCAACGTTGGGATATTTCTCTGCCATCTGGTCAACGAGGGCTCGAACCTTAGCAACTAATTCTGGCGTTTCAGTCTCAGACTTTTCTGGCATATTCACCGTGGTATTCACCACAGCAAGTCGACCATCGTCGGCCAGTAAACGTTTAACGATCACAGGTTCATTAAGCGTGATTTGTTTTATCCGCGTTAATGCCGCCTTATCGAGAACCTTCGGATCTTCCACCAAATCTTCCACCACCAGGTCATCTTCAAAACCCTCGGTGTGTTGATAATTGGTAATGGAATCTACCCGTGTAGACCAAGGCAACTGCCAAGACTGCTCCGTTACATCATGCACCGCCGTTAGAAAAGGCTGGGTAAAAATGTCACCTTCTTTTGGCGTCATCACAATCATGACGTTGTCTGTTTTTGAATAGGTATTCTGCAAAGCATCAAATGCTTCCAGCTGTTCATTGCCCTCCGCAAAAAACACTCGATAGCCAGAACTAAAAGTGATATTTTCTCCGCCCTTCCCTGCTGCCATTACCCCCATAAGGGTGATGATCAGAATCAGCCAGCGCCACCGAATGACGCCATTAGCAAACCCTTCTGCCATTGGAATAACCTCTTAAATGAATCGCATTACTTGTAAGGATGACAATGATAGTATTGTTCCACACTGATTATTAGTGCCACCAAATAGAACAATCCGTGCCAAATATGGAACGATTGAAATCTAGGCGGCAACATAGAGGTATAGGTATGGAACTCAATGAAATGGGGCTGTTTGCAACCGTTGTGGATCAGGGCAGTTTTACTAAGGCTGCCAATAAGTTAGGGATGCCCAAGTCTACGGTGAGCCGTCATATTAGCCAGCTAGAAGAACGCCTAGGTGCCCGCTTGCTCAACCGCACCACTCGCCAGCTTAAGCCTACCGAAGTCGGCAAGCTCTATTTTCAGCACTGTCAGCGCATTGTTGAGGAAGCAGAACAAGCGCAGGACGTGATTCAAAAAATGCAGGCTGAACCTAGCGGATTACTTCGAATCACCATGCCATTAGCCTTTGGCTTGAATTTCATACAGGACCTAATCCATGATTTTCTAGCGCTGTACCCAAAGATTAAAGTGGAACTCTACTTCGACAACAAGAACCTAGACATTCTGGACGAAGAACTGGATGTGGCCCTTCGCATTGGCACTTTACCCGATTCAACCATGATCGCACGTCATATTGGTGCCACCGGCCTAGTCCTTTGCGCTACACCAGAATATCTAACAAAAAATGGCACGCCTCAAACCCCAGAAGATTTAGCGCAACACCAACTAATTCGCCACGCTATCCCTCCCATGGTGCTGTACAAAGACCAAAAAGAAATTGCCTATACCGCAAACGACCGGCTGGTGTTAAATGATATGCAGCTCTGCTTGCAAATGACCCTAAAAAATATGGGCATCGGCATGGTTCCAAAAATGTTAGCCGTTGATGAGATAGAAGAGGGGCGGCTAGTTGAAGTACTGCCAGATTATGACGGCCCAGAGAAAGATATTTTTCTGGTTTATGCCAGTCGTCGCCAACAAGCAGCTAAAGTACTCGCCTTTATTAATTTTGCTATGCAACGAATAAAGGAAGAAGCTCCTTGGAGTTTACCCGAAAACTGGGATACCAGTAGAGCCGAATAGCAATCACGAACTGTTAATGAACCCTCTAAGTTATTAAGCAAGCAACTTAGTGGGCATTTATTAGCGCCACAAAATCACTCGTAAGCTAGCTAATCGTCTTGGACCATTTTTTTGCCCATGCATTGAGCGGGTGAAAGAGATCAATTAATTCTTCACCGTATTTAGTTAACAGGTAACCCGACGGTTCAGCCTTCGTTACTAAGTTCATTGTGATCAGTTCTTTTACTCGCTTGTTAATAATCGTCGGGGAAATATCCCCACAACGATTTTGCAACTCTCTAAAAGTGCAAGGTCCCTGATGAAGCTCCCACAAGATACGTAGAACCCACTTTTTCCCCATCAAATCAATCAACACCATTACCGGACGTTGCTGACTGACCTCATTTCCAACCCTTGCACTGCTCTTTTCAGTCATAAAAACCCTTGCGCTACACTTTATGTAGCGTTATATTGTTTTCAGCCGCTACTTAATATGTAGCGCGCATAGCGTGAATATACCGTATTCTACTGTGTCTGTGTATCCACACTGACGCTTAATTTAGCCCTGACTCGATGTTGAACCACAGCAAAGGTAAACTATGAATACTTCAGTGACTCCAAGAATCCCCCCTATCGAATTACCCTACTCCGAACAGATACAACGATCCTTTGATACCGTAATGCCAACAGGCATGCCTCCTCTCAATATATTTCGAACCGTTGCTAATAATCCGCGCGTACTTCAACGTATGGTCAATGGAGGTCTTCTCGATAAAGGTAGCATATCTATCCAGGAACGAGAGCTTGTTATTCTACGAACCTGCGCACGCTGCAAGGCTGAATACGAATGGGGAGTACATGTTGCAGGCTTTTCTCACAAAACTGAATTTAGTGAGCAGCTTGTGCGAGATACCCTGAATGTGAAATTTGATCCAGATCTTTGGACCGAGAAACAACAGCTGCTACTTAATCTTGTTGACCAACTCCATAAATCACAAACAATCAATAATACGTTATGGCAGCAGTTAGTTAAGCATTATGCCAATGATCAAATTATAGAATTAATCATGCTAACGGGACTCTATCATGCGGTAAGTTTTATTGTGAACGCTACGGCAGTAACAAACGAAGATTTTGCACCCATTTTCAATGGCTAGCTTAATAATAAATTTGTAGTTAGTGAATTTATTATTCGGAATAACATCTGATAATAAAATGCATAATCATAGGAACTGTCTGGGCGTAACCAAGCCTATCATAAAGAAATAAAGGTACTGAAAGGATCAAATATTAATTTTTTCAGTACCTATATTTCTCACGCTCTACGCACCAACTCCAATCTTTAACTGCCCAATATAATCCAACTTACCGAGCGGTACACCAAGCATTCGCAAGATATCGAACGTCGTCGTGGCGTGAAAATAAAAATTGGGAAGGGAGAGAGACAGCAGGAAATTTGGATTCGTAAACGGAAGCTCGTTCTTTCCGAGCTTGAACACCATCGACTTCTCCGATAGAGTTTCTACCTCTGTAGCGTCGAGTTCAGCGAGTCCATCGCGCGCCTCAGCGACTAGAGCTTGAAGACCTGCGTAGTCCATATCGAGTTCAAAGGATGGTGGACTGAAACTACCTGTTTGCATAGCCTGCATCGCGCCCCATGAATGATGTACGACGGACACCACCTGGAAGTGCAAAGGCATCATGTCATCGATAAGCCGCGTCATGACCATTCCCTGTAAGTCGAGCCCTGCTTCCTCTGCGTAGCTCGCACCCTTATTAAGAACGCCGACAACTCCGTCCAGCACTTGTAAATAGCTACTCACACTCGCATCATAAAATAAAACGGTCACATTATTTTCCTCTATTCGATGATTCGTTATCGGGCATTCAATGACACGAACTGCCCTTCCTTTGATTTTCAGTGAACTAATAATACTCGAGCGCTAACGAAATAACAGATCAACACAAAATACATATTATTATGAAGAGACACACGAGTGCCGCATATAAGCGAAGCTGAGACATCGACCCTTTACTAGCCCAGAGTCACTCGTATAGATAACAATTTCGAACAACTGACAGCCACAAAAATATATAAAGTGGTTGAAAGTATAATGTAGTGAACTTTGTACTTATTATCGAAACCTGAACTAGGGTTAAATTTTCACTAAAGAAATATCGCATTTTGCATGATTAATCACTCCATTTGCAGTAGATCCAATCAATGAATTTATGCCTTTCTTAGAGTGCGTTCCTATAACAATTAAATCCGCTTTCTTTTTTTCAGCCAACGCACAAATATGACTGTAAGGCTTACCTACTTTAACTATCCGATTGTTTTTAGCGATATCAAATAAATCGGTGATTTTTTCAATTTTTGGCGAAATATCTTCTTTTAATTCTTTTTGATAATCTTTAGGAAGTAACGTATACGGTATAACATGAATAACAATGAGCTTGCTGTTACATAGCTTCGAAAGCTGCGATGCCTTTGACAGCACCTCCCTTCCTTCTTTAGTAGCTTCTATTGCACAGAGTATTGTTTTATACATAATTTAGATCTCTCATAATTCACGTATTTTCATCCATGCGGATCATTTAAACCTGTCATGAGATAGCACCATAACTCTCATTTCATTCTAAAGGATGCATATCCATTAACTCTAGCACACTATTATTTATTGCAGTCATTGATTGAGATCATTAAAAATGACATTGAGACAGCCTAGGCGTATATCAATGAATACCCAGAGATAGTAAAAAGAATGCATGACACCATGAGTTCCTAGAGCTTGAATCCATTTTGTCCTTCCCGCTATACCTGTATACTGCCCGGGTCTTTTATTGACTGAGTATTAGGGACATATCAATGGAGTATATGGACGCCTGTGTTATTGGCGCAGGGGTAGTTGGCCTTGCCGTAGCAAAACGACTGACAGAGGAAGGTTATTCTGTAGCAGTTATTGAAAAAGAGGCTTCATTTGGGCAAGGCATAAGCAGCCGTAACAGTGAAGTCATACATGCAGGCATATATTACCCTGCAGGTTCACTGAAAGCACAGCTCTGCGTTGAAGGCAAAAAATTACTGTATAAATACTGCGAAAGTCGTTCCATTCCATTTTCCCGGCCAGGGAAATTGATTGTCGCTACCAATACCTCCGAAGAATCTACGCTTACCTCCATCAAACAAAGAGCGGAGGTAAATGGGGTATATGACCTGGAGTGGCTAGACTCAGTTGAAGTAAAAAAGAAAGAACCTCTACTAAAAGCATCCGCAGCTCTACTCTCCCCATCGACAGGCATTATTAACTGCCATGATTTGATGATGGCGTATTTAGCTGACATTGAACGCAACGGTGGTTTTATGGTTCCGCTCACTTCATTCCAGAAAGCCACTGTAAAAGAACAGGGCTTTATCGTTGAAACGCTTTCGAACGGTGAAGACTTCACACTTGAATGTAAAATATTGATTAATGCTGCAGGATTAAGTGCAACACAAGTAGCATCCTCAATAGACGGCCTAGTTCAAGAACAGATTCCAAGTCTGCATTACTGTAAAGGCAATTACTTTTCGTTATCAGGAGCATCACCTTTTCGCCATTTAATCTACCCTGTTCCAGATGCTTCCGGTGCTGGATTAGGGATTCATGCTACATTGGATTTGGCAGGACAAACACGATTTGGCCCTGATGTGGAATGGATAGAGCACGAAGATTATTTAGTGAATGAAAGCAGAGCTCAATTATATGAGGATGCGATTAAGCGATATTTTCCGACCCTCAAACCGGCCAACCTAGTTCCCGCCTATTCAGGCATTCGACCAAAACTATCACCCCAAGGGCAGCCAGCCGAGGATTTTATTATTCAGGATGAAAACACTCATCATATTCCAGGATTAGTGCAGCTTTTTGGCATTGAGTCACCTGGCCTCACCTCATCACTGGCTATTGCTGATGAAGTATTAAATCGCGTAAAACAATAGGATAAGCCGTGATATAAAAAAGATATCTAGTAGGCGTCATCTTCATAGTTTTCAAATAATCGATGTAGCTCACCAGAATCACTTAGACGCTGCATCTCTTCATCCCAGATTCGGATCAATTCGTTAGAACGTGCACTAGGGTTGAAGATCATATAATACGTGCGCCCTTTCATTACATTATCAAAGGTTGACAATTTATCATCCAGATCATTTTTTCGAATGACGCTGGAAATTTCAGGTTGATAATCAATTAAAAAATCAATTCGTCCTAATGCCAACATCCCCAACCCACTGCTCAGTTGGTTAATGGGTTGGCGTTTAACGGGAACCGTTATAATCTTATTCCCATCAAAATTATAGCCTCGCAGCCACCCCACTCGTTTGTCTCTCAGTATTTCTTGACCATGCCAGGACTGGTGTTCTCTCGCTCTATAAACAACCGTAAGAACATCCAAGCCTAAATGCCACTTTGGATGTATCACTCCCTCTTGTGGGTACCCTGCTGCGTAGGTATCAAAGGGTGAATTAATGGCATCGGGACCAAACCCCAGCAGACAACGAGCGAAGGGTGCATAATGAATGTCTAACTCATAGCCTGCAGCTTCATATACCTTCCGCCAAAGTTCATGATATAAGCCACCGCCATCACTCTCGGTATAGAACTCCCATTCAGGCGTACATATCTCAATTGTTTTATCATCTGCCCTCACCGCCGTAGTCAAAAACAGTAAAAGAATTACTGACGAGAAAACGATTAAGCAAGTACCACACAGAGCACCCGTACTATGAAGAAAATAAATGACTTTATTCAGGGTTTGACGCACAGTCAGCTCTAACATTACATCAATGTCTAATGAGTATAGTAAGGGAATGTCCATTGAGTAGTTTCAGGCTAGGGAACTTCTGAAAAACGCCCTACAAGACGACCTAGACTTCCTCAAAATTAACAAAGAGTTAACATCTCTTAGTGGGTAATCTATTTAGAGACAAGGTCAATCATTCGGTGTTGATTATCCAGTGTAAGCAAGGTATCTGCGCATGATGGCAAACTATCCATACTCGTTACCGTAATACGCTCGTAATGCTGAATAAATCGGATTAGTTGCTTCTCTGTCATCAGGCGACTACTCGTTAGTTTACTCTGCTTACGCAAATTCTCTTCTTGCAAGGCTCGCCATTGATATACACAGCCGAAGGAAGGAACCTGAAGGTACATTAAGTGATCAATCAACTGAAAAAATGACTGATAGTTTGCCTTCAAACATTCATTGACGTAATGGCGCCATCGACCGTCAGCATCTTCGCTCTGTTCCAGTACATTGATCGGCGCTATAAGTGTTTCATTTATCTGAGCTCTTGCACCAAGGCACCAACCTTCGAGAATGATTAAATCTACCGGACCGCAAATAACAGGCCATTGTTCCTCTGGAAAGGGATTATCCGTTGCCTTATCAAACTTAGGTACAGCGATAGTTTCGTCGGCAGCCAATTGTTTAAGACTTTCGAGTGTACGTAAAGCAAAGGCAATATCATGGGTACCTGGTACGCCTCTGGTCGCTAAAAGCGGATGAATATTACTCGCGAGTTGCTGACGTTGTTCATGGGAGTAATAAAAGTCATCCAGTGACAAGGTGACGATAGTCGTATTTCGCTGCGATTGCTCAAGCTGAGCTTGCCATAATAATGAAAGCAACGATGCCAAAGTAGATTTACCTGCACCCTGTGGTCCACTAATGCCTAAAACAAAGGGCTGATGGGTAGAAAAAATAAGCGCTGCTAGCTTCTCAGAAAATGGCAATAATAAGCGTCTTACCGCAGACTCATAATGTAGCGGCAATTGATGTTGTTTAATAAAGACCTGTATTTTTTCTTTTAGATCACCCACGCCTAACGACAACCCTCCTCTGGCTTTAAGGTTGTTTTTATCCCTTCAGCTCCTGCATAAAAAACAATAATTTCCAATGGTCCTTCAATAGCTATGCCTTTGTGCACCGTATTCATCACTTCGATAGCCACATCACCTTCACGTAAAATAGTCTTATCCCCATTCTTGGTCACTACCTCCACTGCACCACTAGCTATGTAGCCAAAAGTCGGTACCGGGTGACAATGAAACGGCACATCTTCATTTTCTGCCAAGGTCAATTTCATTGCTGTGACTTCTGCCTTTCCCTTGGGGTAAGAAATTTCACCACCATCCCAAGACGTCGACGATTGCAATAATGGTTCTACTGCGGCGGATACGATAGAGCTGATACTAGTAAAAGCCAATACCAGCATCCCAAAAAAATAAGGCTTTAATCGTCTGTTCATAAATGATCCATTCATCCTTTTCACCCTCATCTTTCCGTCTACTTGGTAGATATAATTTTAAAATCTACCGAAATATTGGCGTAATATTTCACCTCATCAAAGGACGTTGTCTTCGGCTTTGATGTTCTCATCTTGGAAAAACTAGCGCTACCAGACACCATAGGTGCATCCTGCATGACAATGCTATCCATTTCCACGGCTGCTCGTGTGCCTTTAAAACCGATATTGGCATCGCGGAAGTTAATCGGTGTTAGTAAAACCCCTAACTCTTTTTCGTAGAAAGCCTTTTGTGTCATCACCTTCTTCAGCGCTTGGGTTTTTACCTTATTTTTAAACTCATCCTTCTTGGTGTGCTCAAACTCAGTTGTTGAGAAGGCTATTTCCTTATTTGTATCGGCAGCGCCTGCCAAGGCCTTCATTTGGCTCTCATCGAAAATGGTGATGGACATTCTATTAACGACTTTGTAGCTATCCGGCTTTTTACCAAACCAGCCATATTGAGGAGAAGTTGAGAATTTTGAGGTTTTAATATTCTCGCGCTTTATACCTGCAGCCACCAATTGGCCCGTCACCTTATCCCGTAAAGCACTATTCTTTTCAATGGCATCCGCTAGTTTGTCTTTCTCTGTGGTCACAACCAAGCTAACCATTGCCTTATCGGAGTAGGCTTTCTCCTCCGCATCTGCACTTAGCGTCACGATCTTGTCGTGCGGATGTAAGAACTGCCTTAACTCGTCGGGGTTTCCCTTTAACTCAGGCTTTGCATTAACGGATAGGCATACAAAAAGCGTGGCTAATCCGAGCATTTGATTCATTTTCATCAGAGACATCCTTATTCGCAAATTACAGTAATAAATCCAAATTTGATCAATTGTTATTAAAAGTGTCACGGCCTCTTACGGGCAGCAATAACAAAACTATATTTCTCAACTCTATAAATCGAGCCCCAATATACCCGAGTGTTACTAGCAGGTCCCATTAAATACCCTATGGAGCCTCTGAAAAATGTTTGCGTCGCAGGTCTGACGAGGCGAATTTGTTCAAAACAAACGGAGTTTACATTTAGTAACTACCCACTGGGCACAAGTGAGTACTTTGAGAACAAATTCAACGAAGCAAGAACAAGTACCAGCAGGGCATAAAAAAGCTAGTTTTTCAGAGACTCCCTAAAGCTATGCTTCGTATCTGCCTAATGTTTGATATCTATACGTTCTTTGCATTGCCTATGCGTCACTTCTATAGTCAGTATATTAAAGTGGCACGAGCATATCGTTCCTAGGAGCTTTCCCATGACCAAGCGCCTTCTTCCTTTACTCCTTCTTATTTTTCCTCTCGCTATTATTGCGGACCCCTTTATTGGTGAGTACTCCGGCTATGCCGACGATGATCAGTACTACCTGAAAATAGATGCTGCTGGTAAAAACAGCTACAAGGGATTAATGATTGTGAGTGGAGAACAAATCCCCTTCAGCGCTAAGAAAGTGGGCAAGCGATTAAAAGGGCAAATTAACGATTACGGTGATGTCTATGGCTTTAATGCGAGCATTCGCAAAGACGGCACACTCTTATTTAAAGATGAGGACGGTGATTCCGTAGTCTTCAGCAAAGCGGTGCCAGGTACCGTGGCCAAGGCACAAAGTTCCGGTTATCACGCTAACTCCCAA
>Ga0105352_1001563_pt1 | contig 11712 bp, 4 predicted proteins | sample EN8Hudsemesocosm_FD_83507 | JGI IMG/M metagenome (GOLD analysis project Ga0105352, IMG submission 83507) | Methane-oxidizing microbial communities from mesocosms in the Hudson Canyon - EN8B Hudson Canyon | ecosystem: Environmental > Aquatic > Marine > Cold seeps | place: Hudson Canyon | collected...
TGATAATGTTGACATCGCTTAAGTTTAACCCTGCTTTAGCGAGGGCCCTCTGAAGTAAAAATATGCCTAAAGAAGAAACTTCACAGCCAATGTTTTTTCCTTTAAGTGCTGAAATATTGGAGAGCTCTTTGCGAGCGATGATGACATCACCGCCATCAGAGTAATCAGGTACTAATACAATTTCTAATGGTGAGCTTCCTAAGGCTTGTGCTTGAACAGCCTCTATCACCGTACTAGCTAAGCCATCAGTATAGCCATTTACATAAGAGCGTTGAGCATCGGAAAGAGAGCCTAATTGAATTAACTTGGCATTTAATCCAATTTCTTTAAAAAATCCTTTTTGCTCTGCTAAGAAAAGAAATTCATATCCTGGCCAAGGGTTTATGGCAATTTCTACAGGAGAAACTTCTTTCTTACCGCATGCACAAAGGAATATAACGATAAAAAAAATACCCAAGAGGGAGGGGGGCTTCATAGTTGACTCTCTTTATTACTTGCTAAGCTTAAGGTAATTATGGCTTTGGGATTTTCTTAAAATTGTAGTTTAGATATGAAATAAAGCACGTAATGATAATTGTTTTAAGGCATTTATACGTATTTAATCAGGGTTGTGTTTACTCCCTGAGGCAGGCGGGGATCTATGAAATAACCGTTTTTGTTATTACCATGTTGTACTTTTCGTGGGCCGAGTTCTGTAATATTGTTTCAACCTACAAATAGAAGGGTGAGAGAAGACTTATCACTAAAAACTAGTGAAGCTGACTAATTAATGGAGATTTTATGAAATTATATGGTGTAGGTAAATCTAGGTCATTCAGAACTATTTGGGCTGCTGAAGAAGCAGGCGTACAGTATGAGTACGCTGAAGTAGAGTTTGGTGGCTCAGGAGAGAATGGCTCAAGTGGAAGTGATTACCGTCAATTGAACTACCAAGGTAAAGTACCTACGATGATAGATGGTGATTTAGTGCTTACAGAAAGTGCTGCCATTGTAAATTATATTGCAACAAAAAATGTTTCTTCAAATTTAATTCCTCGAGCGGATAGTGTGGAGCGGGCTTTATATGATCAGCTTGCCTTTTTTGTGCTTACAGATCTTGAACAGCCCTTGTGGACAAATGGAAAGCATCGATTTGCCATTCCTGAAAAATGGCGTGTTCCACAAGTATTGGAAACAACACAGTGGGAATTTGAAAAATCACAAAAAGCACTTAAAAATCTAATTGGTGCAACACCAGAATTTGCTATGGGCAACCGCTTCACAATGGCTGATGTTCTTGTGGCACACACGCTTACTTGGGCAGAAAACTTTAAGTTTGAGCTTCAAGATGGCTTTAGAGAATATAAAAACAGAATGTATGCGCGGCCTGCGTGCCAAGCGGCGTTAGCAAGGCTCTCTTAGTGTTCTGGAGTTAGTGAAACCGGGTGAAGCCAGTATTATTAACTTCTATTGCTTAAGATCAGCATAAAGCCTGTTTACGAAGGGCTTATGCTGATAACTGATAAGGTTACTTAGAGATCAATTCACGGTTACCATTTTCGATATTTATACTAAATACTCCTTGCTCTTCAATATCGGTGGCCAAAAGCGAAGCGGTAGTCTTATTAAAGCTAATGCCTGAGAGTTTCTTGAAGGTAGGGCCGGTACCCACCGCTCGATTTGATAAAACAGTACGATTACCGTTGCTTAAATCGATTGTGACAATTGAGTTCAATTTCTCGTCCGCAACGTAAGCTTTATTTTGGGTAATATTTAAATCAATGGCGACGGGCTTAACCAGGCTAACGCCCGAGCCAATTGTTAGTGATGTTAAAACTGTGGATGTTTTACTGGTTATGTCCCAAACAAGGATGGCCTTTAAAGCACTATCTAGCGTATATATTCGTTTGTTTACGTTATCAAAAACAGTATCTAGGGGTTTTGACAGTTTAATGCTTCGATCACTTGTTAAATACTTTTTAGCTGCAATCGTCGTGTTATTACTATCAAGTTCAATGGCTTGAACTCGATCAAGGTAAATGTCGCTCACTAATATTCTGTTATTATCAGCATCATAGCTAATGCCATTTGGTAACTTGAATGCGGTAGCACCTTCTGCCGGGTTAGGGCGAATCAAGCTACGGTCACCGGTTATCAAATCTACTTCTAATAGGCTGGCTTGTTCCCGCATGCTTATCCATGCTTTGTTGAAGTCGGTATTTAACTCAATACCAATAGGGTCTTTAATGCGAGGGCCTACACCTACTTCTTTAATTTTTTCGGAACCAGCAGTTGATAGAATATGGCGGTTACCCGTGGCTAAGTCGATCGAAACTAGCGCTTCAAGTGTACTGTCAATAATCAGCACTGTTTCATTACCTGCATGTTTAAGTGATTTAGGCTTAGGCATGGATGGTCCATTGCCATGTCGATTACTGATAAATAGCTCTCTTTTACCGGTATCAATATCTACTGAAAAAATAACATTAAGCTCTGTGTCGGATACTAGTAAGCGTTCATTAAGAGTGTCTATAACGATTTGGTTAAAATATTTGAATGGCGTGCCGTTTGAATCATTGGCCCCAGAGAGTATAGAGCGTGAGCCTGAATTACTGTCAATTTCAATGATACGTTTTGTGTCTTCATCTAATAACCACAATTTGTCTGAGTACGCTACGATATCTTTGATGTATGAAAATATGACTTCGCTAGCTTGTTCTTGATCGATAAGGTTAGTTTTATCTCCCGTTGCAAGGTCTATTGAAAGAATGCGATTGGCAGTGCCATCGGCGCAATATAAGCGGTTATTATGGAAAATGATGGCAGAGGGGTTAATAAACTCAGGGCCGTTTTTACTATTGTCCGACAGAATCGGCCACTCATCGTGTGCTAAGCCGCTTTTAAGGTCATACACTTTAATAATTCCGCCTGTTTCGGAATTTTCAGGGGCGAATAATACATATAAGATACGCTTGGTTTGATCAAGGCTGATATCAATAACATTATTTAAACCTGCTTCAAGGACAGTGATATTGTTTGTAATATCACGAGAAAGTATGCCTTGTGTAACCGGTTGTGTTTCACGTAAATCTAGAATGATTTCATTATTGCCAATGGTATCAAAAACACTTCTGTGGGGGCTCAGTAAGCCTGACTCGTCACTATTTGCTGTGATTTGATAGAGAGACGGAGAGGCTAGATTGCTTGAGTAGCTAGTTTGTTGAAGTGCATCGTTAATAAGCAAGTTATTGCTGTTTTCATCAATAACAATTGTACTAGGAGCAGAAAATATGGTGTTTAGTCGAGTAAACGTTAAATCATGTACTTTGCTAGATTTATTTCCTGATTGATCCTCAGTCTCTACTTTTAGATTACTGATTTTACTGTGTAAAGGCAGGTTGATAGACCAGTTCTCATAACCATCTTCGCTTTCAGTTTCAAACCCATTCACGGTCACGGAGGCTATAGTGCTCTTATCATCTGAACTTGAGCCGGTGATATGAATTGATGTGTTTGTTGTGGTTCGGCTGAATAGGGGAGACTTGAGCGTTGACTCTGGTGGAGTTGTGTCTGGTGTACTGATCGTGCTGGTATCATTGTCTATTTCGTGGCTGAGTACAGCCGTATCAGTACCATTGTCGCTACTACTACTACTACTACTACTACTACCGCCACTGCAGGCGCTTAAACCAAATACAAAAAGTACTAGGCATAAATGGTAAATTCTTTTGTTATGTATTGTTCTGAGAAAATTTTTCATAAATATATTCTTAATCTGTCAGTGGCATCAAGCATATATTGCTTGACGCCTATTCCATTTAGTTAGTTTTGAGGAGGGTGATTACTGAATAATAGTTTCCAAACTCCAGGAGTTGAGCGTTCCTGTATTCGTGATTGTTGCTGCATCTTGAACTTCTAAGGTCCATAAACCCTGACTAGACTCCCCATCAAATGCGTTCAGTGCATTCTGTGGAATTACAATACCGCTGATGCCAGGAGAAGTGTTACAGACATTCTCAACGGCGCTTGATCCTTCATCGTCAAAGGTAGCGTTAATATCATCATTCGCGCAGCCATAATCAAAGAGGCTACCCGTTGTTCCTGGTCTATCCATAATAACCACCGATGTGTTGCTTGGGCTGGTTAGTGTAAGGATTATATCTCCTGGTCGGCCATGCGGCAGGTCGATAAAGACATTCAAGTCTGCGATCTGCCTATCATCAGAAATGTTCATGGTTGTTACAGCAGAGCCGGAGCTTACTGTCATGCCTGGGCTGGCGCTAAATGTTTTGATTAGCGGAATTACATTAATGCTTCTAGTTAGGGTGGTTGCTGTATTGCCAGCATTATCTGAAACGTTGTATGTGACTGCATATGTGCCAGCAATACTTGTATTAACACTACTTGTATCAATAATAATCAGAGGAGTGATATCACCATCTTGGTTATCGTTTGCTGTTGCACCTTGTTCAGTATAAGCATGGCCTTCGATAATTGATTGAGGGTTATCGCCAACTAAAGTGAGTACAGGTAATGTTGTATCCGGTAGAGGTAATACATTTAGTGTACGGAATTCAGTCGCGCTATTGCTAGAGCTGTCTAATACCGAATATGAAATACTATAGCTGCCAACAGCATTTGTATTGATCGCGCTCGTATCGATTACGATAGAGCTAGAGATATCACCATCAAAATTGTCATTTGCTGTCGCACCTTGTTCGATGTAAGCGTCACCTACAATAATTTCTTGCGGGTTATCCCCAAATATCGTGATGCTTGGGGGTGTTGCATCAGGCGCTGCGGTAATTATGATCGTACGTATGACTGTTAACGCAGCATTACCAGCTTGGTCGGATACGTTGTAAGTGATGGGGTAGCTTCCAATATTTAGGCTTACGCTGCTGAAATCAACTACCACGAGACCTGTGATGGTGCCGTCGATGTTGTCCGTTGCAACATAGCCAGGTTCGTTATATGACGAACCTTGTACGACTTCGATAGGGTTGGCACCAATGAGGGCGATAACCGGTAGAGTGGTGTCGGGTATTCCTGATACATTTACTACACGTGTGACCGTAGCTGAGTTGTTTGCATTATCCGATACGGTGTAGATAACCGAGTAGCTGCCAATGACGCTGGTATTGACCGCGCTGGCGTCGACATTAACATTATTAGTGAGGACTCCATCAATATTGTCTGTAGCTGTATGGCCGGGGTCGACATAGGTATCATTAATTGTAAGCTCTAAAGGGTTAGCGCCTAGTAAGGTAATAGTCGGCGGTGTAATGTCTGGTGCTGCTACAACGTTTACCGTACGCGTGACGGTTAATGCCGCATTGCCTGCTTGGTCTGATACGTTATAAGTGATTGGGTAGCTTCCAATGATACTGGTATTCACTGCGCTAGCATCAACTGTCACAAGGCCAGTAATGGTGCCATCAATATTATCAGTGGCGGTATAGCCTGGTTCGTTATATGCCGAACCTTGTACGACTTCGATAGGGTTGTTACCCAGTAGGGTGATAACCGGTAAGGTCGTATCAGGCGCCGCTGATACGTTCACGGTTCTCGTTTCGATAGTCGAGTTGCTTGCGCTATCTGATACGCTGTAGGTTACTGAGTAACTGCCAATCACACTGGTATTTACCGCACTGCTATTAACAACAACACTACTGCTTAGATTTCCGTCTTTATTATCCGCAGCCGTAAAGCCAGGGTCGACGTAGCTATCATTGGTCGTAAGTTCTAAAGGACTATCGCCTAATAACGTGATCGTTGGTGGTGTTGTATCAGGGGCTTCGGTAATTGTTACCGTACGGGTGACGGTTAATGCCGCATTGCCTGCTTGGTCAGATACGTTATAAGTGATTGGGTAGCTTCCAATGACACTGGTATTCACTGCGCTAGCATCAACTGTCACAAGGCCAGTAATGGTTCCATCAATATTATCAGTAGCGGTATAGCCAGGTTCGTTATATGCCGAACCTTGTACGACCTCGATAGGGTTGGCGCCCAGTAGGGTGATCACAGGTAAGGTTGTATCCGGCGCAGCCGATACGCCCACAAGTCGAGTAACAGTGACTGAATTGCTGGCGCTATCTAATACGGTATAGGTAACCGAGTAGCTACCAATCACGCTAGTATTCACTGCGCTAGCATCCACAACAACACTACCACTTAGGTCTCCGTCTTTGTTATCCGCAGCAGTAAAACCGGGCTCGACATAACTATCATTGGTGGTAAGTTCTAAAGGGTTATCACCTAATAAAGTGATCGTGGGCGGGGTGGTATCAGGCGCTTCAGTTACTGTTACCGTACGAGTGACGGTTAATGCTGCATTGCCTGCTTGGTCGGATACGTTGTAAGTGATCGAGTAGCTTCCAATCGTACTTGTATTCACCGCGCTGGCGTCTACTGTAACAAGGCCTGTAATCGTGCCATCGAGATTATCGGAGGCGGTATAGCCAGGTTCGTTATATGCTGAACCTTGTACAACTTCGAAAGGGTTGGCACCCAGTAGGGTGATGACCGGTAAGGTCGTATCAGGTGCAGCTGATACATTTACCACTCGAGTGATAGTGACTGAGTTACTTGCGCTATCTAATACGGTATAAGTGACCGAGTAGCTGCCAATCACGCCGGTGTTGATCGCGCTGGCATCAACAACAACACTACCGCTTAGATCTCCGTCTTTGTTATCCGCAGCAGTAAAACCGGGCTCGACATAGGTATCATTGGTGGTAAGTTCTAAAGGGTTATTGCCTAATAAAGTGATCGTAGGCGGGGTGGTATCAGGCGCTTCGGTAATGGTTACAGTACGGGTAACGGTTAATGCCGCATTACCCGCTTGGTCAGATACGTTATAAGTGATGGGATAGCTTCCAATGACGCTTGGGTTTACCGCGCTCAAATCAACCACTACGAGACCAGTGATGGTGCCGTCGATATTATCAGTTGCAGTATAGCCAGGTTCGTTATACGCCGAGCCTATTACCACTTCGATAGGGTTGGCACCCAGTAGGGTGATCACGGGTAATGTTGTATCAGGCGCAGCTGATACGTTCACAGTTCGTGTGACGGTGGTTGAGTTATTGGCAGTATCTGACACGGTGTAGATAACTAAATAACTACCAATCACGCTGGTGTTGATCGCGCTGGCATCAACAATAACACTACCGCTTAGATCTCCATCCTTATTATCTGCAGCAGAGTAGCCAGGTTCATTATAGGTACCATTTATTGTAAGTTCTAAAGGGTTGTCGCCTAATAGAGTAATTGTTGGAAGTATGGTGTCAGGGGCTTCTACTACATCAATGGTACGTGTAAGGGTTATTGCCGGATTGTTGGCATCATCTGAAACGTCGTAGAACCGTGTGTAGCTACCCAGTGTATCAATATCTAAAAAGCCAGTGACTTGAATTTTTGCAGTCAACGCCATGTCGTCATCAACGGCATCTGTTGCTGTGGCGCCGGGCTCATCAAAATGGGTGCCTTGAATTAGTGTGACTGAGGTGTCGCCGAGTAAAGTAATCGTTGGTATGCCAGTGTCTGCAACAATGACATCTCGAATAACTGGGATGGCTTGATTACCCGAGGTATCGCTTACCTCGTAAGTAATAGTGTAGCTTCCTGATGTGGAGATGTTGACAGTACTTGTTGGAGCGATGTTTAGGCTGATGTTGTCAGCGGGAGGGTCTTCTGCTGTTGCACCTGGATCTGTATAAGGAGTGTTAAGTTCGTGATAAAAAGGTTGGTCTCCAAGTAAGAAAATTACCGGAATAACCGTATCAATGACTGTTATTGTTCGTGTGACAGTGATTGCCGGGTTACCACTGTTGTCTGAAAAGTTGTAGTTGAGGATATAGGTTCCGACTTTATCTATTGCGACATTACCCGTTATATTTGCTTCAATCAGGGCTGAAGTGCCGTCAATATTATCTGTTGCCGTGGCGCCTGGCTCACTATATATGTCACCTCTCTCAAGTGTTAGTGGGTTGGCTCCCTCAAGCACTATGACAGGAATTGTGGTGTCTTTTACATTAACGAGTCTGGTGACCGTTACTGCGTTGTTTCCTGCGGCATCTGAAACGTCATAATTTACAGTGTATTGCTGTACGACGTTTGTGTTTAAATCAGTGGTTATATTTATTTGAGCGGTGATGTCGCCGTCGCGATTATCCAAAGCCGTTGCGTTAAGTTCAGTATAAGTTGTGCCTTGTTCAACGTCGATTTCAGCGGCACCTAAAAGTGTTATGACTGGTATTTCGGTATCGGGGCCTAATACATATACTGTTCTATATACGGTGTCAGCATTGTTTCCTTCAGAGTCAATTACATCATAAGAGATGCTCGTACCCTCAACAGGTCCTTCTACTGAGGTATTAATCGTATTGGGTGAAGCGGTAACATCACCACTGATATCACCATCTTCAACATCGTTTGCGAAGAAGCCCGGCTCAACATATGTTTCGCCAACGAGTAAAGTTACATCTCCCCCAGTAAGTGTGATTACTGGCTTCTGATCGATGCCACTTTCGCCGATTTTAACTTGAATGGGTGAGCCTGATGCGAAGGTAGGAAAGGTAAAGCAGCCGTCCGTATCAGTTGAGATGAATTGGTCCGATTGTGCGCTTTGTGATAAAAGTACATCGCCACTAACCGCTACGCCATTCTTTTCGATACAGCCAATAATACCAAATGGAATAACGCCGCTTTCGATTTTAAAAATAGTTTGTAAAGTTCTATCGACTGCCCATAAGGACTCACCATCCCAAGTGATACCTTTTAGATTGTCAGAAGATGCAGGTGCGGCGAATTCAGTTAATATCGAGCCATCATCAGGGTTAACACGATAAATTTTATCTTCTTCTTGGTCTGTTACCCACAGTGCCTGTCCGTCCCAGGTAATGCCGAAAGGGTTTGAATTGGTAACAGCGTTATTAACAGCGTAAGAAGGAAGAATGCTTGGTCCGCTAATTGTACTTAATACGGAACCGTCTTCTGCGAGTACCTTGTTTAAGGTATTCGTTTGGCGATCCACAATCCAAAAATAAGTGCCGTCGAATGTTATGCCGCTAGGTGAAGGGAAGGCAGCAGCAGATAATGTGACTTCGGTTTCTATATTGTCGCCATCAACAGGGTCAATCTTGATTATATCGTCAGTAGTAGGGCTGGCGTTCCATAAAAAATTATTTGCAGATGTTAAGCCACCGCCTGTGGAAGGGTGGCCAGTCGGAAAAGCTTCTGTTGGATTGTCTTCTAGCGGTATGTTGAAATCACTATCACCTGCAGCATGTAAAACTGTAACGTTGTCGGTATCTAATACCTCATATGGATAAACACGAAAAATGCGATCGGTACCAGAGTCTACAACCCACAGATAACCATCGAAATAGGTCATACCTTGAGGAGTTGTAGGTGTTAGGCCATCACCTGAGGTGTTATTGATTGTAAAGGAGCTTAAAACATCGCCCGGTGCAGCGTAGGTTAACTGAGCGAAGAGTAAAGCGAGAATTGTGACAAAAAGTGTCGTCAACTTCCTTATTAACATGTGAGCATCCAATACTATAAATGTGCGATGTATACCGATCTGTTGCATTTTCTTTTGTAACGAAAGGTAGTTTAAGTAAACAAATGTAACTTTATTTAAATAAATGTTCTGCTGTCTGGTACGCACAATGAGCAAAAGTTAATGTTTTCTCTGGTTTGCTTATATTTTTGTGCACTGTGTCATGAAAATAATAATTTTGACTGAGGACTCTGTTTTCTGCATGAATTAAGAAAAAGGCACTGCTTAAGTGATTGATTAGTTTCTGATATATAGGCTTGGTGTACCTAGATGCACCCTTGGTGTATCTAGGTTGTATAAATAGTTTTGGCTGTTTTATATTGGTTTTTTTTGAAGTTTTGCCTGTTATTTATGACGTTATAGTTGTGCTTGCTTTAGGTAAATTTAAGTGTATTAGTGTGCGCTGGATTTTTCTCCCCATATTTCTTCTAGTCTTTGGTCTCGACCACAGCTCCAGCGATAATAGTTGTATCGAACAGAATTGTTCTTGTAATAATCCTGGTGGTAGCTCTCGTTTCCCTTGATAGGATAAAATGTCGAAGCATTAATGATAGGGGTCACTACTTTTTGGTTTGGAAATTGATTGACTACTCTCTTAAGGGAATTTTCGGCAAGTGCTTTCTCTTTTTCGTTGGCAACGAAAATTGCACTTAAATAGCTAAAGCCTTTATCGCAAAATTGTCCTCTTGCATCGAATGGGTCAATATTTACCCAAAAATGATCTAACAAGTCTTGGTAGCTCACAATGTTTGGGTCATAATCAACTTCAACAGCTTCATAGTGCCCGCTATGATTGCCATTATAGGTTGGGTTTTTAATCGTACCGCCGGTAAAACCTGAAATAGCCTCGTTAACGCCTTCAAGTTTTTCAAAGTCGGATTCAATGCACCAAAAACAGCCGCCTGCAAATAAGGCTTTATCCGCAGCGGCACTTGATGCAATTGTTAGTAGGCCGACTAATAATAAAAAAATATGAGTGTTTTTCATAAAAGATCTCTCAAGGTTCTGGTTTTAAAATTACAAGACAGGTGCGTACGTATTCTATGCGGAACACACTATCTTTAATAAAAGCTTCAATAGGCTTAGTTTGCAGAACCTTAATAAAGAAAAGAAGACTTCGAGGCTATTCTTTATAAAACTATGATTTATTGTGATAAAAACGTTAGATTTGAATCATTATTTGAAGAAATAGGTCTTTCAGTTAGATACTTGATATTGTTTTATCTAAAGTAGACGAATATTATGTCATCACACTTTTGGCATAACGATCTAATGGCACCTTCATTGTCTAAATATATAGCTTTTTTATTCCTTTTTAGTCTCATTCTAGGGAGCTTTTCCCCAGCCAGAGCAGTTCAGATTAATAAACTTTATTCGGCGTCCGTGCCGATTGCTTCTCAGCAGAAGCAAGATCGTTTATTAGGTTTTGACCAAGCATTTAGTATTGTGTTGGTTAAAGCGAGCGGGCAGTTTGATAAAGTCACTAATCCAGAGTTTTTAGCTGACCTGTTACCCGCTGAGCCGTTTGTTCAAACCTTTAGTTATAGAGAAAACCCTACTTACCAAGAGTTTATCCAAAGCCAGTCTGTACAGAGTGATGATAACGTACTTGATAGGAGTGACGGTGCTGGCAATGTTGAATTAATAGGCGCTACGGTTTCCGAGTCAACTATTTCGCCTTTACCTTATCTCTTAGACGTTTCTTTTGCGCCTTCGATTGTTAAAGAGGCAATGGTTGATCATAGTTTGGCGGTCTGGGGGAATGTGCGCCCATCAGTACTTGTTTGGGTGGCTCACGAGGAAAAAGGTGAGCGATCAATAGTCGGAACCTCAGATACGGGTGCATTGGTTGAAAATTTATTGCTTTTAGGTGAGCAAAGAGGTGTTCCGCTTTATCTTCCGGTTGCTGATTTACAAGATGTTAGTGCAATTAATATTGATGATGTTTGGGGGTTGTTCCCAGAGTCGGTTGATCAAGCATCAGAGCGCTACCGAGCTGATGCGGTGGTGATGATGAGGGTTTCTCAGTCAAATAATGGTTTATGGTCGGGCAATTGGTTATTGAACCTTAAGCAGACCTTTGAGGTAGGTGCTAAATATGACACTACATTACCTAGTTTATTAGAGGCGCTTGTCTCAGACTTGGCTGCAAAACTATCTTCACA
>Ga0105352_1001564_pt1 | contig 11710 bp, 9 predicted proteins | sample EN8Hudsemesocosm_FD_83507 | JGI IMG/M metagenome (GOLD analysis project Ga0105352, IMG submission 83507) | Methane-oxidizing microbial communities from mesocosms in the Hudson Canyon - EN8B Hudson Canyon | ecosystem: Environmental > Aquatic > Marine > Cold seeps | place: Hudson Canyon | collected...
AGCCTTGTTATCACCGGATAGTTTATCTAAAACAACGCCCTCTGGAAGATTAACATCATCGTCAAACACTTCAGAAATTGTACTGTATTCACCGGGCCGATCAGGATAAAGCATCGCAACCTCACCCAAATTAATCAATTCAACTAAATTCAAATCTGGCTCTGTACGTTTCCAAATTATGACCTCAGCCGAAGCAACTAAACATTTTTTTACTATACGCCCGGTATTTGATGTTTTATTTAGTTCACGCTCGTGCGTTAATAAGTATAATTTCATCTGCTATCAATACAGCTAAGTAATTGAAACAAGTTCACAAAATAACAAGTCATTACATTAGTACCTTTGGAAATAGTCATTATTTTCCTTATTATTTAAATAATTGAATGTTTTCAATAGCCACCGATACCAAAAGCCCCTTTGGGTAGAGTAACAGGAAGTAAATAATGCCGCGCTGCCTAAACCATTTAAATATTTTCATACTCGCTACTTTACTGACTGCATGTGGTGGTGGGAGTAGTGGGAGTGATAACGATTCAGGTACGCCCTCCTCAACTGAGCAAGTATTTTCAGTAAGTGGAACGATAAGACCAGCAGTACTTGTTGATATTGACAGTGATATCAATGATTCCGACTCTATCGCTAATATTAGTAACGATACTTTTAATACAGCTCAAGTACTGCAAAACTATTACACAGTCAATGGCTTTGCGACAGCTGAAAGAACAGATCGTGCGGGTGATCGCTTTGAAAACGATGTCGATGAGAGTGATTTTTTTCAAGTTAACCTCCAAGCTGGCCAAAGCATTCGCTTACAAATTGTCAACTTTGAAAGCACCACCGATACAGAGTCAGTATTTCGAGGTGACCTAGATTTGATTCTATTTGATAGTGATTTTGAAATTATTGGCCGCTCAGAATCGACAACAGAATTTGAATCGCTCTCTGTTCCTTTGATAGTAACGAGTAACAACTATTACATTCAAGTATTTGCTTTTAGTGGTACCTCCAAATATGTGCTGAGTATTGATCCGGTGTCAGACATAAGTACCTCAAAGTTCTCTAAGCCTAAATTTGTTATGAACGAAGCAATTATTAAGTTTAAAGACGCTAATCCTTTATCGAATGACTCATCTATCAGTGCTTCATCTGTTAATACATCACTTAATTCATCTACGCTGCAAAAAACACTTAACAACGCCCCTCTTCAGCTAAGTCATCATTCGTACAATCGAGCAACACTCGCAAAATTTGCTTCGTCAATTCAACCGCTACCACAAGCATCCAGCACTAACATTACTAGTTCGTCCGAAGAGTCCGCCTTCCTTTCAGAATTAAAAGTGCTAAACCCCGATAGTTATGAGTACTATACAACTTTAAATGCTATAAAAAAGCTACGTTTACGTGACGATGTGGTATACGCACAACCCAACTATATTCGTTCTATTCAACAAGTACCAAATGACACGCATTACACTAAGCAATGGCATTATCCTGCGATTAACCTTCCGCAAGCATGGGATTTAACAACAGGTACACCTGATGTAGGTAGTGTAATTGTCGCGGTGATTGATACCGGTGTTTTTCTTGACCATGAAGATTTGAACGGTAAATTAGTGCCTGGCTATGACTTTATACGTGACCCATCTAACTCAGCAGATAATGATGGTATAGACCCTAACCCAGACGACCCCGGCGATGGTGATCAAGTAGGCACTAGTAGCTGGCACGGCACACACGTAGCTGGCACGATCGCAGCAGAAACCAACAACACCATTGGTGTCGCCGGTGTCTCTTGGGGAGCAAAAATAATGCCCCTTCGCGCACTTGGTTTACAAGGAGGTACCGATTACGATATTGGCCAAGCTGCATTATTTGCTGCCCGTTTAGAAAATGACAGCGGAGCCAAGCCAACACAAATAGCAGACATTATTAATATGAGTATAGGTGGACCGGGCGGGAGCGATGAACAACTTCAATTCTCTCAAGATATCTTTGATCAGGTGAGAGCCGCGGGTGTGATTATAGTCGCCGCAGCAGGCAATGAAAGTAGCTCACAATCTTCGTACCCTGCAGCGCATAATGGTGTTATCTCCGTTTCAGCCACAGGTTTCGACAATAACCTAGCCCCCTACTCTAACTTTGGTAGCACGATAGACATTGCTGCGCCAGGTGGTAATAGTCTCCAAGATAGTAACAACGATGGCCTCCGTGATGGCGTCCTCAGCACATTAGTCGACGACTCTAGCGGCTCTAGAAAAAGTTCATATGTGCTTTCTGAAGGTACTTCCATGGCCGCGCCTCATGTTGCGGGAGTCATCGCACTCATGCGGGCTGTGTACCCAGCATTAAGCCCTGATGACGTTGACACATTATTAGCGGCTGGAAATCTAACAAATGATATTGGCGCCTCAGGACGCGACAACTTGTTTGGTCATGGCCTTATAGATGCATTTAAAGCAGTAAAAGAAGCACAAGCACTATCAAATGGCGGCGTAGCTCCAGAACTCCCACCTCTTGTGGTAGTCTCACCTTCTAGCTTAACCTTAGGCACTAATTCATCTGGGACGCTTACTATTTCAAATTCTGGAGGTGGTACCCCCACAATTACTAGCTTCAACACCAATGGTTCCAGCTGGTTAACGTTAACCCCGAACAGCGTGGATGAAGGTGGATTAGGGACATATGAGGTCAGTGCTGACCGAACTAGCCTTCCTGAAACGACATACTCAGATACGATCACCTTCAATATCGATACAGGAACAGAATTAAAGACTTTAAATGTACAAGTTTCTATGATCGTTGGGGCCACTTCAACTGAAGGCAATATTGGCACACAGTATATTTTACTAATCGATTCTTCAACAGATGAACTGGTTGATCAAGCGACACCAAGTAAAAATATTAATGGTGAATATAATTACCAGTTTAGTAATATTTCTGCTGGCTCTTATCAAATTCTTGGCGGTTCAGACATCGATAATGACCTGATAATTTGCCAATTAGGTGAAAGTTGTGGCGGGTATCCGGTATTAAATAAACTTTCTAATGTACTGCTGACCGATACTAATATTTCTGGCTTAGACTTTGTTTCAGGCGTATTGTCTAATTTTGGCGCTACGAGTTCATCAACCCCATCGGTTAAAGCCGTTAAACTGAAACACGCTCCAGATTCCGAACGACCTTCATCCAAAAAAATTAATGGGGCCTTCAAAGAATAATGACAAACAATATTTTACGCTCAGCAGCCTGGGTAATAACAGCGTCTTTTGGTTTGAGCGCTTGTGCTGCTTTGAATGATAGCAATGTAAAAACTCTACCGATAACTGAAATTTATTCATCTTCTATCTGTAATATAAATCAGCAAGGTATTACAGCGATAAAAGATAGAGAGGCTCTACAAGGTATTTTGAAGAAGGCGAACTCTCATCGACTAAATTCAAAACCTGAAGACCTCCCCTCAATTGATTTTGGTTCATCAAAAGTCTACTTAGTAGCGATGGGAACTAGACCTAATGCGGGTTATGCACTAAAGATAACTAGTAATGAAGCAAGTTTGGAAAATGGCGTGCTCCATTTACCTATTCAAGTTAAATTACCATCTGAGAATGGCATGTATGCACAAATGATGGCAAGCCCATGTACGCTAATATCGCTTCCTGCAGAGACTTATAACACGATAGAGATTGAAGGTTGGGAAGCACTTAAGTAGCAACCATTTTACAAGTACAGCTAAAATAAGGAAAAAGCACAGTCGTCTTGCACAGACCTCAGTATATTAGTTTTGATTCCGCCGAGCTGTAAGGTCGTCTTCAAGCTGCTTCTGTTCTTTTTTATCACGAACAGTTTCTTCTTCACCTTTATAGCGACTTATTAAGTCCGCCATTCCTTTTTGTTTTTGGTGAAAACTTGTCCAATTTTGTAAAGCCAACTCAAATTCTTGTTGTGCTATTTGTAAGGTGTGATTTTGATGTTCTGTTGCTTGATCAATTTGTGAAACAAATGATTGATAGGTCTGAAGGCTATGTGCTGACATAGCCCCTCCTTGCATATTGGTTTTCATTGTTCCCATATATTGGTCATAATAGGATCTAAGTCCGTCCAACTGTTCTTGTTGCTGGTCTCGATATCTTCGCTTTGCAGTTAGAGCATCTAAGGCTTTTTGTTCGTTTCGCTTTGCCACTTCGAGGACTATTTTCAAACGTTCTGATTTGTTTTTCATACTTAGCCCCCTTTCATTATTACAGTACTTTTAAATCAATCACTCTGTTTTGTTTCTTAACCGTTTTCTATTTTTTAGCCGTTGAAATCACATCAGCCAATTGAGAAATAGATATCTTGACACCCGCTTTATCATTTAAGCCTTGATGTAAGAATTGCTTCATTCTATCAATTCGTTCAATCGCAAAATCTGTTTGAGGATCAGAGCCTGGCACATAGGCACCTACACTAATCAGGTCACGTGCTTGCTGATAACGCGCATAAATTTGTTTAAATTTTTGCGCGCTGGCTAAGTGTCCCGCATCAATAACATGAGGCATAACACGACTAATAGACGCTTCTACATCAATTGCGGGGTAATGCCCTTCTTCAGCTAAACTTCTTGAAAGTACGATGTGACCATCTAATATAGCACGCGCCGCATCTGCAATAGGGTCTTGCTGGTCATCGCCTTCGGTCAGCACTGTATAAAATGCAGTAATTGAACCTTCACCGACCTTTCCGTTACCCGCTCGTTCAACAAGTTGAGGAATTTTGGCAAATACCGACGGTGGATAACCACGTGTTGCAGGGGGCTCACCCACTGATAAGGCTATCTCTCGTTGCGCTTGCGCATAACGTGTGAGCGAATCCATGAGTAACAGCACTCGTTTTCCCTGATCACGAAAGTGCTCTGCAATTCTCGTTGTCAGCATTGACGCTCTTAAGCGCATTAAAGGGGAGTCGTCTGCAGGAGAAGCAACCACCACTGAACGCGCCATGCCTTCTTCACCCAGAATATCTTCAATAAACTCTTTTACTTCTCGGCCACGTTCACCAATCAAACCGACCACAACAATATCTGCATTCGTAAAACGCGTCATCATGCCTAAGAGCATACTTTTACCAACACCACTGCCGGCGAATAAGCCAATTCGTTGCCCTACACCAACTGTTAATAAGCCATTGATCGTTTTAATACCAACATCTAATGGCTCTCGAATAGGTGCTCGTTGAAGCGGGTTAATAATACTGCCATTGAATGGAATATGAGTGTCAGCTTCGATAGGCCCTTTTCCATCCAATATGTTACCTGCCCCACCAAGGACACGACCTAATAAGCCCCAGCCTACAGGTATTTCATTGACAGTCTCTGCGGGAGTAACGAGCGCTCCAGGCTTAAGACCATCGGCCGTTGTGAGTGGCATTAAGAAAGTACGATCCCCATCAAACCCAACAACTTCAGCTTCTATTTCTTGGCCGTTCGCACCATGAATAATGCAACGATCCCCAACAATACTCTGACAACCGACCGCTTCGAGTGTTAAGCCGACCATTCTTGTTAAACGTCCACTGATTTCAGGCTTAACAGTTTTAGGCACGGCATTCATCAATGCTTCAAGGTGTTCTGATATCAGCGTACCTGAGTGCTCATCTGTCATCAGGATCGTCCGCTTTATTCGGCAGTGCTGCTTCATCGTGTTTTGGCGATACATCCAGCCCTGATAAAATATTTTGCTCAGAAATTTCGTCGTCTACTGTCACTTCAGTAACCACTTCTTCTTGTTGTATTTCAGTTTCAGTTTCAGTTTCAGTTTCAGTTTCAGTTTCAGTTTCAGTTTCAGTTTCAGCTTCAGCTTCAGCTTCAGTTTCAGTTTCAGTTTCAGTTTCAGCTTCAGTTTCAGCTTCAGTTTCAGCTTCAGTTTCAGCTTCAGTTTCAGCTTCAGTTTCAGCTTCAGTTTCAGCTTCAGTTTCAGTTTCAGCTTCAGAGACTACATCCTGCATCTCGTCCTGTTCTAGTTTTTTATCGCTTACTTCCGCCGCTAATTCGTCTGCTTTCTCTAACAAATCTACGGGATAATCACTTAGCTCTTTAATGGACGTTGAGGTTTCAAGTGACGCGACATCACTTTCTAATTCGATCGCATTTAATAGCATTTCGTGAACTACTTTCTGAAATCGCTTTTCTATTGTGTAGTCAATTAATTGGCTTGAAGTTTCTAATAGATAACCCCCCACCATAATATTCTTATCTTGTTTTAAGTCGATATTGTTTTCGATCGATGCTAGCACGCGATCTAAATGGTCTTTATCAGCAGGGTTAATTGTTAGTACAAGCCCTTGATCCGTTTTGGGTAAGCTTTGGTATATATTTGATAACGCAGTTTGAACTGAACTTGAGTCAAGCTTTAGCTCTCTATAAATAACCGTTCTTGCCAGTGCCAAAGCAACATTAAGAGTGGATTGTTCCACTTGCTTTCGTTGCTCGCTGATTGGGTCAACGAGTTGAGACATCAGTTTTTTGAGTTGCTCTGTTTGCTGGTTAATCTGTGTTTGACCAGCAGCTACTCCTTGTTGAAGACCTTCTTGGTGGCCTGCTTGTTTTCCAACGTCAAAACCAGCTTTATGACCGGCTTCGTGGCCTGCTGCTTTACCTACGTCAAAACCTTCACTGTAGGCTTCTTGATGAATTTTTTCGAGATCTTCTGCGGTTAACGGTTTTATAGGTTTATTGACGACAGCAGATCGAGGTCGTACTGGTGCATTCGGGTCATTAAGTGTTGGTAACTCCCAACGCTCATATGCAGAAAGTTCACCTAAAGACCTTGTTTCTTTTTTATCTGACATCGATGGTCAACCTTACAGTGAGATTCATAATCACCTAAATCATTGCCTCACCAGAACCACCTAATGAAATCTCTCCGGAGTCGGCAAGACGTCTAGCGATGGTTAAAATATCTTTTTGTGACGTCTCTACTTCGCTGACTTTTACCGGACCTTTGGCTTCGAGATCATCCCTTAGTAGTTCTGCCGCTCGTTTAGACATATTTTTGAATATTTTTTCTTGTAAATCTGTATCTGCACCTTTGAGAGCAATGATTAATACATCTGATGAAACTTCACGTAGCAATGATTGAATACCTTTGTCATCCACATCTTTGAGATTATCAAAAACAAACATCAAGTCTTCTATGTCTGACCCCATATCGGCATCAATTTCTTTAATGCTATCCATCAAATCAGCTTCGATATTGGTATCAATGAAGTTCATAATTTCGGCAGCACACTTAATACCACCAATAGCGGTTGTTTTCGTTGACGCACCACCAGAGAACTGCTTTTCAAGAATATTATTTAATTCTTGTAAAGCTTGTGGCTGAATAGATTCTAAAGAGGCAACACGCATCATGACATCTAAACGGACTTTCTCGTCAAAAGTACCTAATACTTCTGCTGCTTGGTCTGGTTCTAAATAAGAAACAACAATCGCTTGTATTTGTGGGTGCTCATTTCGAATTAATTCTGCAACAGCACGCCCATCCATCCACTTTAAGGTATCTAAACCCGATGTATTTCCACCAACAAGTATACGGTCTATTAAGCTGTCAGCTTTATCTTTACCCAAAGCTTCAGTTAGCATATTTTTAATATAGTCATCCGTACCGATTCCCATACCAGTTTGCTTACCAACTGATTCAAGGAAGTCGACCATTACACCCTCGACTTGATCTTGTGTAATGTCTTTTAATTGGGCCATTGCTGTACCCACTCTTTGAACTTCTTTAGGCCCCATATGCTTAAGAATCTGAGCAGCATCAGCCTCTCCAAGGCTTAGAAGCAACATAGCGGCTGCATCATTTTTACTTACTTTGACCGCTTTCTTTTCGCCTGAATCTTCAGTCATCTACATTAACCCACTGTCGAACTACTTGAGCTACCCGGGCAGGGTCTTCCGCAACAAGACCTTTAAGAGCATTTAACTGTCTATCATACCCTTCCGATGCGCCAGGTAAAAGAAACTCGTCCGATGCACTCAAAGTAACTCGATCTCCAGCTTCGCCTTCACTCATTTGATTCATTTGAGCTAAACCATCATCATCACCTGCTAAAGCAAACTCTTTAGCTTGAGCACCACTCATTGCCAGGTTTTTAAATGTTGGCCGAATTACAGCAAATACTACGATAACTGTCATCAATACTGCTAGCGCTTTCCATATAAGATCCCAAAACCAATCATTTTCCCAAATTTCAGCCTCAACAAAAGGCTCAATGATTTGTTGAGCAAATGGTGTATTGATCACATTGACACTATCACCTCTTCCTGCAGAATAACCTACCGTATTTCTGATCAACAAGGTAAGTCGCTCTAATTCATTCTCAGTCCAAGGCGTATAGGTGATCTCATTTGTCTCGGGATTGATAATACGGACATCATCAATAGCAACCGCAACCGTTAATCTTTGCAAACGGCCTTGCTGATGCTTTGTATAGCTTATTGTTCGGTCTACTTCGAAGTTACGTGTCGTTTGCTTACGAATATTATTTGGCGTTCCACCACCGCCATTACCACCAGCGCCCGCTACTTGTGGCGCATTCGCAGCAGCGGGAGGTTGATTGGCTAACGCGCCAGGCACCCCTCCATTTCCGGCCATCTGTCGTTGTTCATCAAGCGTTTGTTCACTACGAACCACTTGCATATCAGGGTTAAATATTTCTTCTGTCTCTTCAATCTGGGTAAAATCTACATCTGCGGATACTTCAGACCTGAAACGCTCCGAACCCATAATCGGGTTAAGAATATTATTAATTCTTGTATTGATGGTTTTTTCTAATTTTCGCGAGTACTCAAACTCTTTCGAGACTAAACGATCCGCTTCAGTTTCATCGTTGTTTGATAACAAGTTTCCTCGCTGGTCAACAACGGTCACTTGTGTTTTATTCATTTCAGGCACACTGCCCGCAACAAGGTTAACAATAGCTTCAACCTGCTCTCTTGAAATAGGCCGAGAGGATGAAGTTTCAATTAAAACAGAAGCTGAAGGCTGTCGACTATCACGAACAAAGACAGCTCTTTTTGGAATCGCTAAATGTACGCGAGCATTTCTGACATTTCTGAAACTGGTAATAGAACGCGACAACTCACCTTCAAGGCCTCGCTTGAACTTGGTTGCTTCCATAAACTGGCTTGTTCCCAAGCTTTGCTCTTTATCAAGAATTTCATAACCAACATTCTGGTCATCAGTAATCCCCGTTGCTGCTAACTTCATCTTAGCTTCATACACACGACTTGATTCAACTAATAACAAACCTGTTCTATGATCTATTTTAAATTTCACATCATTCAAACTTAACAGTCGTGTTACTTCTTCTAGATCCTGAGATTTAATGTTCTGCATTAAAGGCTGGTAGTTTGGTTCTTGAAGCCATAGAACGAGAGCAAGGCCTAATGCAACACTCCCTGCCAGACCAATCATTAACCCTACTTGACGAAAAATCCCCAAGCGGTTGATGCCTGTCATCAAGTCTCCTTCTGCACCGATTGAATCAGTCTCTGCCATGCTCATTCCGCCCCTCTGAGCAGGTAAATTTGCATTTGTTTCTGCTGGCACGTTTGCCATAACTTATCCTCCCCTGTGTTCTAATTTAATATGTAAAGTCACTAGATTTGTTTATAGTTTTATACAGGCATATTCATCACATCTTCATAAGCCTGTACCACTTTATTTCTGACTTGTGTTAAAGCTTGAAATGAAACAGATGCTTTTTGTGACTGTATCATCACCTGAGACAAACTAACGGTGGGATCCCCCAGCTGAAAAGCAGTTGAAAGCTCAGCCGACTTAAGTTGCGTGTCATTAACAGAGTTAACTGCATTCGCCAACAAATCCCCAAATTTAGGTAAAGGTTGAGCCTCTTGCGTACCTTGTATTTTATTAGGCGATATTTCAGGACGCAGAGAATCTGTTTTTTGAACTTGCGATCGCAAGTTTCTCATCTCTGCCAATACTGAATTAATATCTGATCTGCCTGAAACTGAACCGATACCAGACATAGTCGCCTCCGTCAAAATTTTGTTGCTTTACCTATAAAAAACACTCTATAAAGGTAGATTAAGCATTAATTAGGCCAGATAACAATTATTCATAAAATTATTTCTAATAAACTGAAATGCAAGGCAAGTATTGAATATAAGGAATAAAAAAAGGGGCCGAAGCCCCCAACAATCATCAGCAGATTGACGAATTCTTTATGCAGCTAGCTCAGCATTAACATCTATGCCATTTTCACGCATTTGAGCGAGTTTATATCGCAACGTGCGAGGGCTAATACCAAGTTTTTCGGCTGCAACTTTCTTCTTGCCATTTTCTTGTCGCAAGGTATTTAAAATGATCTGATATTCTCTTAGCTTTAAATCTTTACCTAAACCATTACAGTCTTCTTCCGCATCCACAGATGCACTCTGAACAAAGATATGCTCAGACTCTGCTTGAGCGCCCATATCTTGAGCCACTGAGCTTTCAGCTGAAGCTAATACCCAACTTTCAGACTCTGACATATCCAAGCAAAAATCCTGAACACTAACAACACCATTTGAAGCCATTATAAGAGAGCGCTGAATAGCATTATCTAATTCTCGAACATTCCCAGGCCATTGATACTGGGTCAAATACCCTTTAACACCGTCAGCAAATTTCATTGATTCACGCTTCATTTTTACAGAATGTTCAGCTAACAATTTTTCTGCTAAAGGCCAAATATCTAACGGACGTGCTCGCAAAGGCTTCCACATCATAGGGAAAACATTTAAACGATAATATAAATCTTCTCTGAAGCGCCCTTCATTCACATACTCTTTTAAATCACGATTAGTTGTCGCTAATACTCTGACATCTAATGAAATTGGTTTTTTGCCCCCTACACGCTCAACTTCTCTTTCTTGCAAAACTCGCAAGAGCTTAGCTTGAAGCCCGAGATCCATTTCTGAAATTTCATCCAGTAACAAAGTTCCGCCATTCGCTTGTTCAAACTTTCCAGGTGAGCTCGCAATCGCCCCTGTAAAGGCACCCTTCTCATGACCAAACAAGGTCGCCTCAAGCATATTTTCAGGAATTGCTGCACAGTTCAACGCAACAAAAGGCTTATTTTTTCGTGACGAATTATTATGTATATACCTAGCTAGCACTTCTTTACCCGTGCCACTTTCTCCAGATATCATGACGGTCGATTCTGACTCAGCAACTTTTTTAGCTATTTGAAAAAACTGTTTTGAACTCGGATCTACTGCAATAGGCATATGAGCATCGGATACTTTTACTTTGGACTTATTTTCTTCCTCATAGCCCAAAATCCTGATCACCGATTGTATTAATACTTTAGGTTCAAAAGGTTTTACTAAATAATCAGCGGCACCACTTTGCATTGCATCTACAGCCATTTTAATCTGGCCATATGCCGTGATTAGCAACATAGGTAAGTTAGGTAATTTAAGTTTAATACGTCGCAGGAGTTCATGACCATCAATACCAGGCATATTGACATCACTAACAACAATATCGACAACATGTTTATCAAGTTGCAATAGTGCATTTTCACCACAATCTGCTTCGATATAATTCATACCAGCCAACTGCAATGTTGTACACAAAGCTTCTCTTAACGCTTGATCATCCTCAACGATTAAAACAGTTACTTGCGCCATACACCTTACTCCTAACTTTTATCGTACTTTTAT
>Ga0105352_1001566_pt1 | contig 11705 bp, 7 predicted proteins | sample EN8Hudsemesocosm_FD_83507 | JGI IMG/M metagenome (GOLD analysis project Ga0105352, IMG submission 83507) | Methane-oxidizing microbial communities from mesocosms in the Hudson Canyon - EN8B Hudson Canyon | ecosystem: Environmental > Aquatic > Marine > Cold seeps | place: Hudson Canyon | collected...
GCGGTATCGCTGACAATCTGATCACTGATATAGTAGCTTTGCGCAACTTTAACGTTCAGGAGACTGTCACCAGACACAGGGTCAAGGTAGTTTGATTCGAATCCAACGGTTATGTCGTTGGCGTTGGCAATTCTGTCAAGACCTGAATATCTCTGCCCAGAGAACAGCGTGTCGTACGTCAACAAGCTGCCAAACTTGTCTGTGGTGTCAAAAATAGGAATAGAGCCTTGTGCCGTTTTTGGTACAAAGTGGTAAGAAATTCTAGGTGTAAACGTGGTGTTTGTTGTGTTACCAAACAGTGTTGCTTGTCCCTGTGAAGGGAATATTGCATCAACGTCAAAGCCACCAATAATTCTGGATTGATTGCTGTTGCCGTCAATTAAATAACTACTGGTCGAAAGGAATACGCTGGTTGTCATTGTGCCAGAATTTAACTCATAGACTCTGTCTGTTGAAAGTTCACCGTGCACTCTGGTGGCGGTTGTTTTGCTGGCATCTTTATGGCTAAATCTTGTAGAAACAACAGATACGTCAAGTGGCGTTAGGCGTGTTTCCAACAATTTTTCAGCGCTAACTTCAAATGATTTGGTGTATTGATTGGCAGTGCCATTAAGGGCTTGTTTGGCTTCGCCATAAAGATTGGCTTTAAGTCCACTCTCTTCGTCTTCAAAACTAAGGCTGAGGTGTGAAGTGAGCGTGTTGCCAACATCGGCGTCTTGGTAAATGTCTTGGTAGAAATTGCCATCAGAAGCCCGCGCTGTTTTAATATCCAGCTTGGTTTCATCGTTAAGGTCAATTGCAAGTGCGGTGTTCAGTAGCCAGCGAGCTTGATTTGTAATGTAATCGTTAAAAAGGTATTGACTTTCAATACTAAGCGAGCCACTGCTTTCGCCATTGCCGCCATACATTAGCTGACGGTATTGTCCTTCAATGACACTGCCACGAGTAGAAAGCTGGTTAAACGCCAACAATAGGTCGCGATCGGCCGCTAGATTGAAATAATAAGGAATTCTTGTTTGAATGCCTGATTTTTGATTACTTGACTCTGTGTAAGTGTCAACGGTTGGTGCTAAGAAGCCACTACCTCGACCTTCTAGTACCCAACGATACTGCGGTAAATAAAATACAGGCACACCTAAAAATTCGATAACAGTGCTGTTTGCAACACCAAGATTTTCCTTTTCATTGATTGAAATACTGTCGGCTTTAATTAGCCAGTCGGAATTACCGATAGGGCAAAGAGTGAAAGTTGCGTCGGTGAAGTCAACACCACCAGTGGTTTTTTCAATACTTGCAGCTGAACCGTTGGCATTTGACTCGAGATGAAAGTAGTGCGCATTGTCGATTGAAGCAATTAAGCTGTCGTCTTGTTTTTGTGCGCTTACGTGGTCACTGGTGATTTGAAAGGTAGCATCCTGAAATCTAACTGTGCCTGTTGCATTTGCAGATTGATCAGACTTTGATATATTAATATCATCGGCAGCTAAAAAGTACTCGCTGGACCTTAGTAGGGCATTACCACTAAAGTGGTAATCGTCTTTTCCGCTTATTTCGCTTTGGTCTGCTTCAATGTCTAGCTCGTCTGCATTCGCAGTGAACGCTTCAAGAGGAAATAGAGTTTGTTGTTGGTAGCAGCTTAAATTCACGCCTTGGGCATGAACAAGTGAGGTAGCCAAGGCAAGTGTCGAAAAAATCAGCAGTTTTTTCATGTTGTCTTCAGAAAATTCAAATGCGGCTATTTTATCACTTTATTTCTTTTGGATAAAGCTTATAATCAGTATTCGTGTTGCTATTAATTGGGTAAAATATCCTCAGTTTTATTATCTGGAACATCAATGTCAAACAACCAAAATCCCTGGGGAAATAACAACCAATCACCACCTGAATTAGACGAAGTTATTAAAGACTTTAAAAATAAGTTTAACGCGGCATTTGGCGGCGGCTCTTCGAGTAATTCTTCTGGCTCAACCAATGCAGGGAAATCTGCCAAAGGTGGTGCTAAATACTTAATTATTCTTGCTATTTTAGTTTGGCTTTTATCGGGTATCTATATTGTAGATCCAGCTGAACGCGGTGTGGTATTGCGTTTTGGTGCATTTCAGGAAATTACTTCTCAAGGTCCTCATTGGCGTCTACCTTACCCAATAGAGCAAGTATATAAAGTTAATGTAGAGCAAATTCGTGCAGCTGAAATTGGCTTTAGAAATATCCAAAACTCTAGCTATGGCGGCAATGTCAGCTCAGAGTCTTTAATGTTGACCAAAGATGAAAACATGATTGTTGTTAACTTGGCCGTGCAATACAAAATTGTCGATGCGAAAGCCTATTTGTTTAACGTTCTACAGCCAGAAATGACATTGAGTCACGTTGTTCAAAGTGTTATTAGACAAGTGGTTGGTGACAATACGATGGATTTTGTGCTTACCACAGGTCGTGAGCAGGTTGCTCAAGCAGTAAAGAGTAGTGCGCAAGCCTTACTTAACGACTACCAAACGGGTCTGATTATTACTGCGGTAACGATGCAAGATGCGCAACCACCGGTTCAGGTGAAAGCCGCTTTTGACGACGTTGTTAAGGCGCGTGAAGATCAGCAAAGATACATTAATGAAGCCACTGCTTACGAGAATGATATTTTACCGAAAGCACGCGGTGCAAGCCAAAGGATAATGGCTGAAGCAGAGGCTTACCGCTCACAAGTGACCTCAAAATCTGAAGGTGAAGCTGATCGTTTTGGTCAAATTTTAGCCGAATATCTAAAGGCACCAGAAGTAACCAGAGAAAGACTTTATAGAGAGACATTAGAAGAAGTGCTGAGCACGACAAATAAAGTTGTTGTTGATGGTAGTGCAAACGCATTGATGTACTTACCTATTGATCAATTGGTGGGCTCGTCTAGATCGGCGGCTTCATCATCTGCTGGGCAATCAGGCTATCAATCTCAGACATCTCAGTCGAGTACTAGCACCAGTGTATTACGCTCTAGGGAGGTAAGATAATGAAAAAAATTAGCATTATATCGATTGTTGTTATTCCAATTATTGCAATCCTCTTGAGCTCTTCACTTTATACCGTTAATGAAACCCAAGTGGCGATCAAGCTTCGATTGGGTGAAGTTGTGTCAATTGAACAAGAGCCTGGTTTGAAGTTTAAAACACCGTTTGTCAATAATGTGGTTTTCTTTGATCAGCGCATTCAAACGCTAGATTCTGCTCCAGAAGCATTCTTAACTGTTGAGAAGAAAAACGTTATTGTGGATTCTTATGTTAAATGGCGTATTGTTGACGTGTGGAAGTTCTACATCTCGACAGGCGGTGCCATGGCATCTGCTAATCTTAGGTTGGCGCAAAACAACCAAGACGCCCTAAGAAGTGAGTTCTCTAAGCGTACAATTAGAGAAGTTGTTTCCGATCAACGTGATGCGATTATGGCTACCGTAAAAGCTAAATTGAAGGCGATTGCAGAAAGTGAATACGGTATTGAAGTCATTGATGTTCGAATTAAGCGTATCGAGCTTTCGCAAGAGGTTCGAAACTCTGTTTATTTGAGAATGGAGACAGAGCGAAAGGGTTTGGCAAATAAATTGCGCTCTGAAGGCTCGGAAGAGGCGGAAAAAATTCAGGCTTTTGCAGAAAAGGAGCGCACCATTATTTTGGCGAATGCTTACAGAGACTCGGAGAAAGTTCGAGGTGAGGGTGATGCAGAGTCGGCCAGTAATTATGCCGAGGCATACAGTCAAGACGCCGAGTTTTATTCTTTTTACCGTTCTTTAGAATCTTACAGAAAGTCGTTTGGCCAACAAGGTGATATATTGGTGTTAAGCCCTGACAGTGAATTTTTCCGTCACTTTAACCCAAGCTTTGAATAAGAGTTAAATAATGAATAAATGGCAACTGCCTGAAGGGATAGATGAGCTCTCCGGCTCACAGGCAGCATTATTCGAAGTGATTCGACGTCGTCTGCTTGATCTATATCAAAGCTGGGGCTACGAACTCGTTGTACCACCAATGGTGGAATACGTTGAGTCGCTTATCTTAACTTCGGGCTCTGTTGACCAAAAAACCTTTAAGTTCTTAGATCCTTGTAGCGGCAGGATGTTGGGTGTCCACGCTGACATCACCCCACAAATTTCAAGGATTGACTCCAAGCGCTCAGAGGGCGATCGTGTTGCTCGTTATTGCTATATAAACGCAATCCTGCAGACTAAGGCTGATGATTTTTATGCGTCGCGTTCACCAATTCAAGCGGGCGCTGAACTTTATGGCTTTAAGGGGGTTGACGCTGATATTGAAGTGATAGAAATGATGATCTCTTCTCTGTCTATTCTGGGTATTGAGAATTTAACACTCAGCCTGGGAAATACGTCAATTTTTAGCGCCCTAACTGAAGCAGCCGAGCTTGATAGTGAGACCACGGCAACTTTAAGGGATATTTTCAAACGAAAATCCATCCCTGATTTAGCTGTGTTTCTTGAGACAAACGAGATTACTGAAGGTGGTCGATTCAAGACATTAATTTCGCTTGAAGGTGGTGCAGATGTCCTTGATGGTGCAAAGCAACTTTTTTCTGACTTACCACAAGTTATTGAGGCCGTTGATGTCTTGATTAAACTGAGCGAGACGTTTTCAGGCCGAGAGGTGGACCTTATGTTCGATCTTGGTGAAGTTAAGGCTTACGAATACCACAATGGCGTAGTATTTGCCGCTTATCACGCTGAGTACTCTAAAGCTTTGGCGCAGGGTGGTCGCTACAATGGATTGAGCCAGTCATTTGGTGTTGCAAGAGATGCCACAGGTTTTTCACTGGATTTAAAATTTTTGATACAACAACAACCAAGCGCAAAATTTAGCCCAACAACTTTACTTGCGCCAAATATAGATGATGTCTCTCTTAAGGCTTTTGTGCAAGAGTTGCGGTCAAGCGGTGTCGTGGTCAAACAAGATATAGAAAACTCCAACAATACTGATATTGTTAAGAGTGGTAGTGAATGGACTATTAAGGATTAATATGGCAAAAAATGTAGTCATTATCGGCACCCAGTGGGGCGACGAAGGCAAAGGAAAGGTGGTGGATTTAATCACCGATAAAGTAAGCTCGGTTGTGCGTTTTCAAGGCGGCCATAACGCTGGCCATACTTTGGTGATTAACGGTCAGAAAACTGTGCTTCACCTCATACCTTCTGGCATTTTAAGAAAAAGTGTTGATTGCTTGATTGGCCATGGTGTGGTTTTGTCAATGTCAGCCCTTCTTAAAGAAATGGCTGAACTGGACGGTGAGAATTTGGATGTTGCGTCTCGCCTTAAAATCAGCCCAGGCTGCCCATTAATCCTGCCGTATCATATTTCTCTGGATAATGCTAGAGAGGCCAAACGTGGTGATTCTGCTATTGGTACAACGGGTAATGGTATTGGCCCAGCCTATGAAGATAAGGTGGCTAGACGAGGCCTTAGAGTTGGTGATTTGCTTGATGAGGTCTTGTTCGCCGAAAAACTAAAACAAGTGATGGAGTACCATAACTTCACTTTAGAGAATTATTACGGACAGAATCCAGTTGATTATCAGGCAACTTTGGATGAGGCTTTAGCGCAAGCTAAACTTATTAGACCGATGATTGTTGATGTTGCCGAAGAAATATATTCGCGTATGGCGAGTAATGAAAACATTCTTTTTGAAGGTGCACAAGGTGCTTTATTAGACATTGACCAAGGTACTTACCCATTTGTCACTTCGTCAAATACCACTTCCGGTGGTGCGGTAACCGGCTCTGGTATTGGTGTTTGTGATATTGACTATGTGCTAGGTATTGTTAAGGCTTACACCACGAGAGTAGGTGGCGGCCCGTTCCCGACAGAGTTAAACTATGACGTAGCTAATGATGAGGGTGACCCTGTCGGCAGAGAGCTTTGCGCTAGAGGGCATGAGTTTGGTGCGACAACAGGTCGTCAGAGACGCTGCGGTTGGCTGGATATGGTTATTCTTAATCGTTCATTCAAACTCAACTCGGTAACAGGTCTTTGCTTAACTAAACTAGATGTTCTTGACGAACTTGATTCGTTAAAAATTTGTATCGCTTATGAGATAAAGGGTGAGCGTACAACGGTACCACCACACTCGGCTGAGGGTTACGCCCTGGCTAAGCCAATATATATTGAAATGCCTGGTTGGAAGCAATCAACGGTCGGCACCCATGATTTCAATGTATTGCCAATTGAGGCACAAAACTACATTCGTAAAATTGAAGAATTGGCACAAGTGCCTGTTGACATTCTTTCAACCGGTCCTGATCGTGACGAAACACTCATCCTTAATAATCCTTTTGATTAGTTTTAAACACCTAACCCTAACTCAATATGTCTGACCCTCATTATCATCGTGAGGCGGAAAAATACGAAAGTCCCATTCCGTCCCGTGAACATATTCTAAGCTTTATCCAAGCCAAACCCTACAGCAAGCATCAGTTGTTTGATTTGCTGGAGTTGGAGGATTCACAGAAGAAACCTTTCGCCAGACGTCTTAAGGCGATGGTGAGAGATAAGCAACTGAGTTGCAATAAACAAGGTGTTTATCGACCTTTCTCTAACCGTGGACTACTGAAGGGCACCATCATTGCCAATCCAAAGGGCTTTGGTTTTGTTGCACTCGACAAGGGCGGTAAAGACTTAAGACTTTCATCAAAGCAAATGCAACTGGTTTTTCATGGCGACAAGGTTAAAGTTCGTCTGCTTAATAAACGACTAGATGCTGAAGTAGTTGAAGTGATTGAGTCGGTTAAAACCTTGGTGGGCAGGCTTCATACTGATAAAAAAACTCCTTATGTGGTGGTTGATGATAAACGCATTAAACACAATATTAAAATTACCGAGCTAGCTGAGTGTTGTGAAGACAACCAAGTGGTTATTGTGGAAATTCTTACTTCGCCGACTTTTGAATCCGAAGCTACTGGCAAAGTAATTGAAATTCTCGGCGGCTTTTTAGATGAAGGTGTTGAGGTTGACTCAGCGCTTTATCGACACCAAATACCGAATGACTTTAGCGAGGAGGCTTCAAATGAGGCTAACAAGCTACCGAGCAAAGTGTTGATTAAAGACAAGAAGGGTCGCGTTGATGTGACTCACCTGCCTTTGATTACCATTGATGGCGAAGACTCTAGAGATTTTGATGATGCTGTTTTTGCTGAGGCAACCGAACAAGGCTGGAAACTCTATGTCGCTATTGCTGATGTTTCTCATTATATTTCTGAAGGATCTGCGCTAGATATCGATGCGATTGAACGGGGTAATTCTGTGTATTTCCCGCATCGTGTTGTGCCAATGCTACCAGAGGCGATTTCCAATGGACTATGTTCGCTTAATCCAGACGTAGAGCGACTTTGTATGATTTGTGAAATGAATATGGATTCGTTGGGTGAGTTGCTCAATTACCAGTTTTATCCTGCAGTGATGCTCTCACATGCACGTCTTACTTACACCGAAGTCAGCGATATTTTGCAAAGCAAATCAGGCAAACTGAGAAAAGAATACGTCAGCGTTGTTGACAACATAGAATCGTTGTATGGTCTTTACAAAACCCTAAGGATTTCACGCCAAAAGCGTGGTGTGATGGATTTTGATCGTATTGAGAGTCAGATACTTTTTAACGACAACGGCAAAATTGAAAATATTATTGCGCGTAAAAGAAATGACGCTCACAAATTGATTGAAGAGTGCATGTTAATGGCTAATCAAGCCAGTGCTAAATTTTTGCAAAAACACGACGAAGATTTTCTTTATCGCACCCATCCAAAACCAACCGCTGAAAAAGTCGAGGTGACTCGCCAATTTTTATCGGCTATAGGCTTAACTCTCGAAGGTGGCATGGGGCCAGAATCGCGTGATTTTGCCAAAGTACTCAAAGCTGCAAAAGGTAGAGAGGATGAAAATATCATTAAAACCGTCGTATTGAGAACGATGAAGCAAGCGGTATATACACCTGCTAATGAAGGTCACTTCGGCTTGGCTTTTGATGATTACACTCACTTCACTTCACCGATTCGTCGTTATCCAGACTTACTGGTGCATAGAGCGATTAAGCGCGTTCTGGAAAAACAAGCCAGATCGCCGTCTAAGAGAATGCGTGAGATGGGCGAGCACCTGTCAATGACTGAAAGACGGGCGGACGACGCCTCTAGAGATGTTGCACAATGGCTTAAGTGCGAATACATGCGAGATAAAGTTGGCGAGGAGTTTGCTGGTGTTATTTCTGGGGTTGCCGGTTTCGGTTTTTTTGTCGAACTCACTGATATTTTTGTTGAAGGTATGATTGCGCTACGCGATCTGAAAGATGACTATTATGTTTACGATGATATCCATCATCAGCTCAAAGGCCAAAGGGCAGGCAAGGTGTTTCGTCTTGGCGACCCTGTAAAGGTGTCGATAGCCTCAGTCAGTCTTGATGATCGAAGAATCAGTTTTATCCTAGCCGATTAATTGCCTTAAGGGCTCAATCAGGTCGCTCGGCAGAAGGCTTATCTGTCGACCCTTTGCTGCCATGTCACCTGCTTCTGCGTGTAGACAGACTGCTAAAGGAAGGCATTTGCTCTGATCCACGCCTTGCGCCATCAGTCCGCCAATAATGCCACTGAGTACATCGCCCATGCCACCGGTAGCCATACCTGGATTGCCGGCTACGCAAACGCCAATGGCTGAATCTTCAGATACACAAACCAGCGACCCCGCACCCTTGAGTAGCACTTGAGCCTGATACTTTTTGGCAATTTCCTTAACGGCTGCAAAGCGATTATTTTGAATTTCAGTAGTATTTTGATTCAGCAGTCTTGCAGCTTCTTTTGGGTGCGGGGTGAGAATGTACGGGCTGTTCATTGGCTTGAGTTTTATTTTTTCGCGGGCAATAAGATTAAGGCCATCTGCATCTAAAATGGTTGGCGTGTTTGTTTTGAGTGCGGCAATGAGCATTTCTTTTGACCACTTTGATTGCCCTAAACCCGGCCCAACAATAAGGATGCTGGCTTTTTTTAATAAAGCCTGCAGAGGCTCATTGGCGTCAATACCATGTGCCATAATTTCAGGGCGTCTTGCTACAATAGCGCTAACGTGTTCTTTGCGGGTAGCAACACTAACCAGTCCTGCACCAGTGCGCAGCGCAGTCTCAGCCGCCAAGAGTGCTGCTCCAGCGTAGCCGTAATCTCCACCAATGACCAGTACATGACCATAATTGTTTTTGTGAGTGCTTGGTTTACGAGGTTTAATGTGTTTTAAGAGCTCATTCAGCTGTAGCTTAACTGAGGGTGGGTGAACATCGTCAAAGAGTGAGGACTTCACCTCTAAGGCCTCAAAAATAATAGTGCCACAATAATCTGGCCCAAAAGCCGTGAACAGGCCTTGTTTGAGTCCAATGAAGCTGATGGTTGCTTGGGCATTCACACAAATATTGCCAACGTCGCCAGTATCGGCATTGAGACCCGATGGTAGATCGACAGCAATTACAGCTAGATTGCTTTTATTGATTAACTCAATGGCGCTGTAGTAGTTGCTATTGACAGGGCCTTTTAGTCCCGTGCCCAAAAGAGCATCAACCACCACGCCACTTTTTAGCACAATGTCCTGCGAAAAGCTAGTCATCGGCACGCCGGTTTCATACGCGATGTTATAAGCGAGTTTTGCATCACCTTTTAATCTCTGAGGTGGTTTGATATGAACCAACTGAACTGAAATATTTTTCTTCTTCGCCAACGTTGCTACAACATAGCCGTCGCCACCGTTGTTGCCTGAACCACAGAAAATAGTAATAGGCGCACCAGGGTGGTGTTTAACGATATAGTCAAAAACGGCATTGCCAGCACGTTGCATCAGTTGCAAGCCAGAGACTTCACCTTGTTCAATAGCAAGGTGATCAAGTGTGCGTACTTGATCAGATGTATAAAGGTAATTTTGCTGCTTATAAGCCATCTCAGTGGCTATATTAGCACAAAGTCTTTAGTCGGTCACAGCGCCTTCAGATGCAGATTTGGCCAATTTTGCGAACTTAGCCAATACACCCTTGGTGTAATTTGGCTTGGGTTGCGTCCACTGACTTAAGCGTTTTTCAATAATGCTTTGATCAACCAATAACTCTAGGGAGTTATTTTTTGCATCGATTAGAATTTCATCTCCATCCTCAATAACCGCCAATACGCCGCCTTCAAAGGCTTCAGGTGTAATGTGTCCAACGACAAACCCATGCGTGCCGCCGGAGAAGCGACCATCGGTAATTAGCGCAACCTTGCCACCCAGCCCTTTACCCATCACAGCAGAAGTAGGCGCAAGCATTTCACGCATGCCCGGACCGCCCTTAGGGCCTTCGTAACGAATTACAATGACATCGCCAGAGATAATTTCGTCATTAAGAATTGCTGTAAGCGCTTCTTCTTCACGGCCAAACGTTTTTGCTTTGCCTTGAAAGCTTAAACCCTCTTTGCCGGTGATTTTAGCAACAGCACCCTCAGAGGCAAGATTGCCACGCAGAATTCTTAGGTGCGAATCCTCTTTGATTGGGTTGTCGAGTGCGCGGATAATTTCTTGATCATCGGCATATAGTGCAACATCTGCTAAATTTTCAGCCATTGTTTTGCCGGTAGCTGTCATGCAGTCTCCGTGCAACATGCCAGCGTCTAATAACATTTTCATTAACGGCAGAGTGCCACCAATAGCAACAAGTTCACTCATCATGTATTTGCCAGAAGGTTTAAGGTCGGCAAGCACAGGCACGTTGGCACCAATACGAGTAAAGTCATCAATACTTAAGTCAACGCCTGCGGCATCTGCCATCGCGATTAAATGTAGTACAGCATTTGTTGAGCCACCCAAAGTGATAATCACAGTAATGGCATTTTCAAATGCCTTCATCGTCATGATGTCACGCGGCTTAATATCATTTTCTAGAAGATTAAGCACAGCTTTACCGGCTTGAATGCAGTCGTTGTCTTTGTCAGCTGAAATTGCATTTTGGGCAGATGAATTAGGTAGGCTCATGCCAAGCGCCTCAATGGCTGAGGCCATAGTGTTAGCTGTGTACATACCACCACACGAGCCCGGACCTGGAATGGCTGTTTTTTCAATATTTTCTAGCTCGATATCGCTAATGATATTGCTGGCACGTTTGCCAACTGCTTCAAATACACTAACGACGTCCGTATGGTCTTTTCCTGGCTGAATAGTGCCACCGTAAACAAAAATACCTGGACGGTTAAGACGGGCAAGACCCATTACGCAGCCTGGCATATTTTTATCGCAGCCGCCGATAGCAACAATGCCATCAAAGCCTTGACAGCCAACAACTGTTTCAATAGAGTCGGCAATGACCTCACGCGAGACAAGTGAATATTTCATTCCTTCAGAGCCCATAGAGATGCCGTCTGAAATGGTAATGGTATTGAAAATAACGCCCTTGCCGCCGGCAGAATTAACGCCTTTTTCGGCTTCATCTGCGAGCTTGTTGATGTGCATATTGCAAGGGGTAACCATCGACCAAGTGGATGCAATGCCAACTTGCGGCTTGTTAAAGTCTTCTTTTTTGAATCCTACAGGGTATAGCATAGCCCTAGAAGCCGCTCTTTCATAACCATCAACAACTTGCGAAGAAAACTTTCTTGTGTCTGACATCACTTTTATATTAGAAAAAAATACAAATTTTAGACTAAAATAGCGCAATTCTATTGCCAATTTATCTTTTTA
>Ga0105352_1001574_pt1 | contig 11670 bp, 9 predicted proteins | sample EN8Hudsemesocosm_FD_83507 | JGI IMG/M metagenome (GOLD analysis project Ga0105352, IMG submission 83507) | Methane-oxidizing microbial communities from mesocosms in the Hudson Canyon - EN8B Hudson Canyon | ecosystem: Environmental > Aquatic > Marine > Cold seeps | place: Hudson Canyon | collected...
ACCATGCCTAACAGTAGGGCCGCAACCCAAGGCAAAACCAATAACCGCCTCTTAATATCATTAGAATGCATCATGATGTTGCAGACCCTTTTGTTATATTTTTTAGAGTGAAGAACCAAGGTAAATAAATATATCCCATGTGTCATGTTTGGAGTTGGCATTTGAAGACATAACCAGTAGAGTGGTTTTTAAACAAATACCCACCTAGGAACTCGCTTGTCTATCCCCGCTGACTTTCAAACAGAATATGGCTCCTTGATGTATTTTGCCCAGCAAGTAGAGGACCTGGGTGGCAACCCTCAGGAAATTGCCCGTAGCGTTAACTTTGACCTGAATGACTTAAGCACCCCTGAAAAATCCTTAAGCCATGAAACCTATTGTGAGTTATTGGAAGCCGCCGCTGTTGCCACAAACTGCGTCCATTTTGGCTTATTGCTGGGACAGCGTAACGACATATCTATGCTGGGTACCCTGGGACAGTTAGCCCTTAACTGTTCAACTCTGGGGGAAGCAGCCGAAACTTTTCTTCGCTATTTTAATATGGTGTCCCAGGGGGAATATTTTCGGATGGAGTCGGGCCCAAATCACACGTTTTTAATACGTGATGTTTTTCTACCCGAACCTTATTTTAGTGTGCAAGCACAAGACATATCCCTTTATGAAACGGTTAACATTACACGCTCCGTTTTTGCTGGCAACTGGCAACCCAGCGGCGTGTATTTTACTCATAGCCCCAAAAACCCCCAGATTTATCACAGTGCCTTTAATTGTCCTTTGTTTTTTGACCAGGAATTTCAGGGCATAGGTTTTGCCACTCAAGATCTTAATATGCCGTTAGTGAGTGCCGACGAAGAGAGCCGAAAAGCACTTGAGCAACAGGTGGCACAGGATTATAAAGAAAATAAAAAATCCCTTACTGAGCAAACTCAGCAGGCCATTACCCTGGGCATGATTACCGGGGATTGTGGCATTAAAACGGTGGCCCATAATCTAGCCATACACAGCCGTACGCTGCACCGAAAACTGGAGAAACAAGGCACTAGTTTTACTCAGATACTGGAAGATACCCGTCGAGGGTTTGCCGAATATTTTGTGACTAAAACCTCCATTGGCATTTTTGATGTGAGCCACATGCTGGGGTATAAAGACTCCACTTCTTTTTCTCGGTCTTATAAACGCTGGTGTGGGGTTTCGCCCTCGGTTCATCGGAAGCAGACATTTAAGATAAAGGCGCGATTGGGGAATAAGTTGTAAGAGGGCACCCTGTGCCCGAAAAATCGCTCACGGGGTGAGCTCGTACGATTAAATAGCATCTAGTTGAATTAAATTAGTTTGAATAATTAATTAAATTTCTTGGATGATACTTTTAATATTAATGTTATTACGGACTGATAATTTGAAAGGAGTGACAGCCTTGGTTTATGGGTGTTTGAGGCAGGGTCGCCGAAGCAAGCCTCCAGGGATGGAATTTCGGCGTCCCTATAAAATAAGGTTGTTACTCCTAAGGCCTAATAAAAACCAAAAAGCCATGGTGATCTACTGGGTTTTAGATTCCTGGAACACGCCGCTCCTTGCCATCCTCGGTAATTGCATCCTGCATTACCCCTAATACATCACATCCATGTGATTAATGGCACCGCGTCATTGCTTACATGGATGTAAGTACTTAGGATTTGCCTGGAGCAAAAATCCTGACCGTACATCCTGTACATACCCTAGAAATTGCTCCTGCATTTCCAGGATACCGCCCATCCATGGGCATAAAAAGGCCCCTAATATTTCTATTAGGGGCTAAAAAAAAGGACTCCCATCCTAAACATGTAATCACTTGAGCATGTCCGCAAGCGATCACACGTTATTCTTTTTACACTAAACGCTAAAGCTGTACATTACCTTTTTGTAAACCCGGGATAAATTTCACCAATGTTTCTGGGTTGCGGGTTTCTTCGTTTGGCAAATAAATGCGGTAGTTAATTCGGAACAACCCCGATGGTGGTGATGGCAACCAGTTAGACTCATACCCCTTGGGTGCTTTGTTCTGAATGTAAATGGTTAACGAGCCGTCTTTGTTGTACTTCATGCCCGGGGTTCTGTCACCAATGGCAAAACGGTCAATTTCATTATCCACTAACTGGAAGTTGGTGCCGTACATAGTCAACGACCAAAAGCCTTTCTTTTGCAAGTTAGGAATCTCATCTTTTTCAAAATGCATCACGTATTGTTGTGAGCCATCCAGTAACTGGCCCTTGCCGTCTTCGTAGGTACTGAAGTAAACCCCCTCTTCACGGTCATGCACTAACAAACCTTCCAACGCACCCTCGGCTCGGTTAATAAAGTGAAAGCCATAAGTGCCTTCGTGCAAGTTATTCCAACGGGTGTCGTAAGCAGTACCACGGTATTTAACCTTCCACTTCATAATATCAGGTGCATCCGCAATGGCGCGCTTCAAACCCTTGGCGATGGCCGGGTCTAACTTGTCGGCATTAAATGGCTTACCCAGTTCAATGCCAATGCTTTGGAACATGCCCACAGAATCACGGGTTTCCTTACGAGGCGGGTTCTCAGCCAATAGATCGGCCATTTGCTCAAAGAAGGCCAAGTCCCCTTTATATTGTTTACGTGGAATATTGAAAGCTCTTACCTTGCCAAACCCGCCTTTTTTACCCCAGTTGCTTAAGCCTGTGGTGGTCACTTGCTTTTGAATTTCTAATACCGCTTCAATGTCGCCAGGAATCTCTTTTACTGCCCCATAACGCAGGGCGATCACACCACTGTTGGTGGGCATACGGCGTAGAGTCACATCACTGGGTACCTTGCCCTGCCAGTCTGGGGCCACAAACATGTAGTTACCGCCCTTGCCTTTACTAGCACGACTGCCCAAATAAGGCAGGTTTTCAAGATAAGCGTCGGCGATTTGGGCCGACCAATAACGATCCCCCACATCAGGCAGGGTCACAATGATGGGCTCATCTTTTAGCTCCAACAGAATACCGCTGTAGATAGTGTCGTTATTAGGGGTATATGGCAGGTTATCGGCCGAGGTGGCCAACTTAGTCATGTGGCCAAAGGTGTTCATGGGGGCACAGGGGCAAATTTGCTTGGCCATCACATAGGCCAGCTTCTTCTGGTTAAGGCGCAAGCGACGCTCACGATCAAAGACTTTAAGGGGCAGGCCGTATATATAGGCCTGAATGCCCAACGAATAAGCCCAATTTTCCTTACCCACGTTATCACGGGCCTTTACTTGCTCGGCACTGAGGTTGGCATCCGGGTTCTTTTTGGCAAGGACTGGGCTGCTCACTAGGCCTGCACTTAAGGTGATGGCGGCCAGCGTGGCCACCGACAGGTGTTTTAAAGGGTTCATAGGCTTACCTTATTAGTTATTGTTTTGGTCAGTTAACGTCATTTAGCAAGAATAGTAGATCCTGAAGCATCAGGAATCTGGTTAGAAAACGTCAAATGCAGGGCCTGAGCCGCCCTCACAAGGCTAAAACGGCAGCCAAGCCAGTTATTGTCTACACTCTAACTAAGTCTTAGCACAGACACAGGGAGTGAACCGTGGCCAAGGGCGAAAAACTCATAGACCGTAATCCAGACGAAGAAGAGCAAGCCCCAAAGGCAGGCCCCTTCTATAAGAGTGCCACCTTCTTGCTGGTGTTAAAGATTAGCCTGTATATGGGGGTCATCAGCTCGCTACTCACCGGCATGATTCTCACCAATATGCGCCTGAGTAAGCTGGAAGTAACGGTTGCCGGGTCTATGTCTGAGGTGGAGCAACTCACTCTCAAGCAAGAGGTGGTGGTCACAAATCTTAAGCAGGTCACTAAAGGTCACCATCAACTGGTGAGCAAGGTTAGTACCCTGGATCTTGAAGCCGCCAAAGGGGATTTAAGTACCGCCCTTAATATTCTTGATAAACAAAGCCAAAATATCGACAAACAATTGGCCACCACTCGCAATGGTTTAATTAGTCTGTCGCGCATGGTGAAAGGCAGCCGAGTGTGGCAAGAAGATTATCGTGGCCAATACCAAACTCTGTTTGATGCCAACAAAACCCTAAAGGCTGAAATTAAAACACTGCGGGGCATTGAGAAAGAAGAAGCTGCTGGCCCTAGATACATAGAGATGGATTTTTAGAGTAACGGTTAAAGGTGATCTATGGGGGGATATTTTGTTAAACTGCCCCCATGAATCTAGACCACATTGAATTAAGCGAATGGGCCCAGCCTAATTTTCGTGCCGTAAATAAGTTTTATCGCAGCCAAAAACACAAAGGCAGTGCCAGTGGTGACGAGCGTGTGTTTATTGCAGCCCTTGAAGATGACATGCTCGCCGCGGTACGCCTCGTACCCCACGACGGATTTTATTGGCTACGCAGCTTGTATGTGAAAAGTGAATTACGAGGAAATGCCCTTGGGCAAAAACTGCTAACACTTGTTCGCCAAAAACTGACACTGCCCATCTATTGTTTCCCATACACCCACCTGGAAGGCTTTTATCAAAACTCGGGTTATTCGTTACTTGAATTAGAGCAATTACCCCAGCCGCTCAATCAGCTTTTTGTGAAGTATAAAGGCAAAGGAGACGGCATTATTTGCATGGTGAGCGAATAAGCCAGTGTTTAGTGCTAAGTCTGTTCTTTTTGGTCATTCACATGAGCTAATCCCACCGCTACACTGCCCGCCATAATCACTCGCTACTATAATAACGATCTATCAGAGAACCCCATGAGCCAAAAGAACCGTCTAAATACAGTCGCCACTAAACTGAATAATCTTCCTAACTTCATCAGCAGCTTCGCCATGAGCAAAGTTTTTGGCGGCACCATTAAGTACGCTGGGCACTCTGGTATTCGTTTTGAAAAGCTAAGCGACAACGAATGTGTGGTGAGCATTCGCAATAAAAAGAAGGTGCAAAACCACATTGGCGGGGTGCACGCAGCCGCCATGGCCTTGTTAGCCGAAACTGCCACTGGCTTTGTATTTGGCATGAGTGTGCCTGATAGTAAGTTGCCGCTCATTAAAAAAATGAACATTGATTATGTGAAACGCTCCACCGGCGACATGCGTGCCGTGGCAAAGTTATCAGACGCACAAATTGCCACTATCTTATCTGAAGAAAAAGGCGAGGTAGTGGTTGAGGTATTGATTACCGATGAAGCCAACGTTGAGCCCATTAAAGCCGAAATGACCTGGGCTTGGGTGTCTAAAACCCGCAAATAGCGCCCACCAAGAAAAGATCAAATAGGCAAACTAAAACGAGGGCTAAGGCCCTCGTTTTAGTTTAACGCCTTTCTAAACCTCCCCCATTTCCCGAATACCTCATAGTAAAAAAGGGGTTATGGACTATGCTTTTGATATGCGTATTTATCAGTGGTTAGCACCTTGCTGCTTACTCATATTTAGCCTTCACGCTAGCCACAGTTTATCCAATGATAAGCCGCTTTCCATTGTCTATTTAAATTCCTATCACCCAGGTTACGAGTGGAGTGATAGGTGTTTAAACATTTTCAAAAAAAAGCTCAAAACCAATGCCAATATTCATGTGTTCTACATGGATACCAAAATCAATCATAGCCAGGCCAATTTTAAAGAGGTGACCCAACAGGCCCTTGCCTTCATTCAAGACAAACAGCCCCATTTAATTGTCGCAGCTGAAGATAACGCCAGTAAGTTGCTAATAGAGCCGTATTTTAAAAATGTACAAACCCCTGTGGTGTTTATGGGGGTTAACGTAGATGCCTCTATATATGGCTACCCTTATGACAACGCCACCGGTATTGTGGAAATGGACGGCATTCTAAATCTGGTCCATGCCATTCGCCCCATGGGATTAAAAAAAGAAGTGGGCATGATCTTTAGTAAAACCGTGACCGGCACTAAGGTCATGGACTTTATAAAGGCTCAACAGCCAAAGAACTTTGAAACCCGGCAAGTGAAAAATGCCCAGCAGTGGTTTGAGGTGATGACTGAGTTTAATACCAGCAAAGACTTTATTGCCCTGGATACCATCAGTGCCATTCAGGGTTTAGATCATAAAATGGCGCTTAATTTCATTAAGCAACACATCCAGATTCCTATCATCAGTGCCAGCTCCACGTCTCGCCACTTAGCGCATGTGGGGTACATTACCTCCCCTGAAGAGCAAGGTATCTGGACGGCACGGACAGTGGATAACATTTTAAGCGGTAAATCTATTAACGATATTCCGCTACACATCAGCGCACAGTATTCAATGTACATAAACCAAACGCTGCTGAATGAGATGTCGTTGGTATTGCCTAAACAGCTCTACAAACTGCCCCATCGCACCCTAAAACAACTGGATGAAAAACGGTAAAGGGAAAATCTAATTGCCTTACCAAAGCGTTAAAAATCACGGGCCACACTTATATAAACACTTATTGGCTCCCCCACAAAGTAACGGTCATTGCCAAAGGCGTAATCGGCACGTTCGGCATAATCGGTGTCCAACAAATTATTTATCCGTGCCCCAAAACGCCAGTTATCCACATCCATCATGAACCTAAGATTAACCAACTCATGGCCATCATATTTATGCAGGTTGGCTTCATCTGTGTAATAAGGCCCCATGTGAACCCATTCCAGTTCCATATTTTTATTATTAGATACTTGCCAGTTTAATTGTGCGCTGCCGGTGACTTTTGGGGCCGTGTCTATCTGGTTGCCATCGATATTTTCACTCACTCCCCGCGGCGCAATGTTTTCTTCATAGGTATGCAATGCATAACTGGCAGCCACCTTCAGGCCTAACGAGGCTGTCATGGAAAGATTGCCATGAAGCTCTAACCCTTTGTGCTGGGTTTTACCATCACTGACATTTTCGCGATCGCTGTTTTGAAAAATCACGTTATTTTTCTTCATAAAAAAGACGACTGCACTGATATTGCCACGTTTAAAACTGCCACGATAACCCAGCTCAAAACTGTCAATTTGCTCCGAGTTAAGATCGGCCACAAGCTGGTCATTTTGCAGGCGGTATAGTTCGCTGGCTTGTGGGGCTCTGAAAGCATGGGACAGGTTAATAAAGGTTTGGCTATTTACATCAAAGTCATGAATCCAACCCAACTGGCTGGAGAGATTATTAAAACTATCCTTTCTATCTCCTGGACGACTATAACGACAGCCCCCCATATCACAGGCGCTGCCGTCGTCTTTACTGCGACCATCCAGCATATTATTTTGATAATCAAAGTGTAAATACTCAGCCCTTAACCCTAAAGAGAGCTGGTCGGTTGGGCTGGCATAAAACGTTAACATGGCAAAGGGAGATAACATGTTTACCTGAACCTTATAATCATACTGCTTGCCTTGAGGCAAGGTGGCGCTTAAAAAGGCACTGGGGTGATCCAGCACGTGGGCTTGAGTTTGAGTTAATTCTCCATAACTTACTTCTGCATCCACACCCAATCGATACTCCCACTCAGCACTGCCAACATTTTTAACCATGCTTTGTATTCCCAAGGACTGCTGAGCATTTTCCTCCAGGGGCGTGCCGGGTAAAAAATGCATTAAAAAATCCATTTTAGTATTTCGATAATATGGGCTGATGGTCCACTGCCCTAACTCATCTTGCCAGGTAACCTGACTTTGCAAACGGGTACTGTTGGCATTGCGAAATGCTTCCGGATTAGGGTTCACTGTTTTTAAATCATCATCCTCATAGGCCCTTTCCCCCAGTACATATCCGGCGGTTTGTTGGTTTAAATTAGAGTGGGCTAACAAACTGGTGATTTGGTATTTATCACCAACATATTGATGTTTAAAATCCAGTTTTTGTTGATCAAATCCTGAATCGTCCTTGAAACCGCCATCCCGTGCGCCGTTAACATTTAGCCTAAATCCATGGCGCCCCTGAGTATTACTCACCTCAGTTTTTATTCTTTTATAACCATGGGGGCCTCCGTCAATTGCCATAGAGCCTGACAGGTTTTCGGTCACACTTGGGCTTAATACATTAATGGCACCGTGCAAAGCATTGCTGCCATACAAGATACTGCCTGGACCACGCGTCACTTCAATGGCGGCGGCTTGCTCAGTATTGACTTCAAACAATTGATTAACATTGCAAAAACCGGCGGCGCGCAGAGGAATGTTATCCAAGGACATTTGAAAAGCACCACAACTGCCCGCCCCAGTTAATACCGGCGAGCGAATAGCACTGAGGTGCTCTTGACCATTGCCGCGGCTGATCCAAACCCCAGGCACTTGGGTAACGGCTTCAGTCACATGAATATGATTCACGGTTTGCAGATGCTCGTCATCCACCAAAAAAGCACTGACGGCAATATCCCTTAAAGGTTGCTGGTCACGGTCATGGCTGACTAACACCGTGTCCAAGGTCACCGGTGCGCTGAATGCGGTTGGCATATATACAAGATTAAAAAAAAGAGCGGGCATCAACAGGGAAAGTTTACGTTTATTAACTGGCATTTTTTATTATTACTGTAGGAATTAAAAAAGAGGGATGGATCATTCAGGTTTATTAGGGGCACGTTGGCCCCTAATAAAAGGGGTTATTCTGGCAGCGCAAATGCGTACAGGTAATCCCCCGCACCTCGACTAAAAATCGCATGGCCTCCGGCATTAATCACCACGTATTGACGGCCTTTATATTCATAAGTCATGGGAGTGGCATTACCATCCACCGGCAAAGTATATTTCCACAGGGTTTCGCCATTGCTTACATCAAAGGCGCGAAACTGACGATCCATGGTGGCGCCAATAAAAAATAAACCGCCCTTAGTAGCGATGCCGCCCCCCAGATTAGGCGTGCCCCAATCCACATGAAACGGTAACGTTACCGGCCCCATTTCATGAATGGAACCTAACGGGGCTTCCCAAAGAATGGTGCCTTTTACCAGGTCCATGGCCACCAATTTACCCCATGGCGGAGGATTACAGGGAATGCCTAAAAAGGATTGCAAGCTGCCAATTTCCACCGCATAAGGGGTGCCATTCATGGCGACTTGCATGCGCTTACCCGCTTGGGGGTGATCTTTTTTGCTGCTAACACCGTCTTCCTTTTTAGGAATTAACTGGCCGGTAAAGGCCACGTTATTAATGTTAACTAACAATACGCCTGAATCCCCTATCATGGCGCCGCCGCCCCAATTAGGGCCACCTAAGCTGCCCGGATACATAAGGGACAGCTTTTCGCTGTTAGGGGTAAACAGGCCCATGTTGTTAATGTTTTCTAATTGGCTTTTACAATTATTACGATCAAACGGCGTTAAGCCCCAGGCATCGTCGGGCATTAAAAAGGAGTCTATTAGTGGCGGAGGAGCCACCGGTTTGGGTTGCGTGCGCGAGACTATTTCACCTGGGATTTGTGAGGGCGGTACCGGTTGCTCGGTAATTTCCCACAAGGGCTCCCCTGTTAACCGGTTAAACACAAACGTAAGGCCCTGCTTGGTTAACTGAGCCAAGGCGGGAGTGGTTTTTCCGTTCTTTTTCCAGTCAAACAAAATGGGCTGCGCCGGGGTATCATAATCCCACAGGTCGTGACGAACATGCTGAAAGTACCAAGCCAGTTTGCCGCTTTGTAGGTTAAGCGCTACGATGCTGTTGGCATACAAATTATCCCCTGGCCTATCCGCCCCGTAATAATCGGGGGACGAGGCACTGGTGGGTAAAAAGACCAGGTTGTTTTCCACGTCTACAGAGATAGGTGCCCACACATTAGCCGAGCCACTATTTTCATGGTTCACAAGCGGATCAAATTCCCAGCGCAATTTACCACTATGGGCATCAAACGCTTTTACGGTACCCCTGGGGGTTTTGGCGCGAGCAAAATCTATGATGGCAGAGCCCACCACCACCACGCCATTGGCGACTGCCGGGGCCGATGAATTGGCAATATCACCGGGCACAAAACCTTCCTTTCCGTATAGTTTAACCTGCCCTTTTTTTCCAAAGCCATCACACACTTTTCCGTCTTTGGCATCTATAGCCCACAGGCTACGGTCGTGGGTGGCTACATATAACCGGTGGCGACAATGCTGCGTCTCGTCACTTTCAGCATCAAGGCCATAGCTTACGCCGCGACATCGAAAAGTGCGGTCACCGCCAAGGTTAATCTGTGGATCAAACTGCCAGCGCTGTTTGCCACTGCCAGGGTCTAGGGCAATGACACGGTTAAACGGGGTGCAATACACTAAAGATTCACCAGCTGACTCGGGCAACAAGATGGGGGTACTCTGGCCAGAGGTATTGTCCATTTTCTCTTTATGGGTTTGCATGTCACCACTTTGAAACACCCAGGCCACATCCAATTCAGCTACATTTTCTTTGCTGATGCTGGCATGGGATGAATAATGACGCCCCCCCTGGTCGCCCCCATAATGCAGCCAGCCTTCATCGTTATCGGCGGCCCAAGAGGGGGCCGCAATAAAAAGTAATAATGAAAAAAAACGCCCAATGTTGCCCATGGTGTTATTTCTCCAAAGGCGTAATGCGCAGCATAGTGGGCACACCGCCCTCTGACTGCCAGGTAGGGAAGTGAGAGTTGGTGGTATAAATAGCACCGTCTTCTTCGGATATTTCAATGTCGCGGGTGAAGAAGCGCTGACGAGGCATAGGGTAAGTTTTCCAGCTTTCGGTTTTGATATCAAAAGCTAGGATCGTATCGGACTGATTGCCATTTACCCACACAACATCGCGTTTTAAATCTACATTAAGGGCGTAAGGTAATTCATTGGCCACCGGCAACTCGTATTTAGTGAACTGTTTGCTCACTTGGTCGTATTTCACCAGCAACGAATCCTGGAAAGCCACAATCCAAACGTTGTCGTTGGCGTCTACACGCAAGCGACGAGGACCTTTGAATGGGAAATCAATCATAGTGACTTCTTTCGTATCAGGGTCAATGCGGGCAATGTCTTCAGCGTATAATCGGGCCACCCAAACCATGCCTTTGGAATCCACATCTATGCCATAAGGCATGGGCAAACCACTGGACTCTTTATCGGGGGATGGCTGAGGGCGATTCTCAGGAGAGAAACTAAAGATGATAGGCATCATCTTTAAGATAAACCATTCTTTTAAACTGCGAGAAGGCAAGTCGTACATGGTAAATTCTTTTGTGGTGCGGTCAAACATGGCCACCTGGGACGACACTGCCATGGTAAACCATACTCTGTCCTGTTGATCTACACGAATGGTATGTGGGTAAAACCCTTCTGGCATATCGTACTTAATAAATTCTTTACTCTTAATATCAAACTCAAGCAAAGCCTGTTGCATAGACGGAGTAATAAAAATATTGCCGTCTTTTCTAGAATAAGCAAACGAATGCACACCCAGGTAATTGTTCATTTTGGGGAATACTTTAAAACGGTTGCCAAATAAACCACCCAGCTTGGCATCTTTTTCATGGGGCACTTTATAAACAGTGTATTGGTTGGTTTTTACGTCCATCTCGTAGATGCGGTCAAACAGGTTATCGCCTATGTAAACTTTGCCATTAGGGTGTAAGATGAAATCGTGCATTTGTGAAAAACCATCGCCAATGGGCCATTCAGTCATCTCTATTTCAGATAAGTGATTTTCCCAAGCTTTAGGGGTAGGAACCGACTGTGGTGCCTCCCTTAGGCCGCGGTACTCTTTTTGTAAAATTTGGGCAATGCGATCATAGTCATCATAGGGTAAA
>Ga0105352_1001580_pt1 | contig 11641 bp, 11 predicted proteins | sample EN8Hudsemesocosm_FD_83507 | JGI IMG/M metagenome (GOLD analysis project Ga0105352, IMG submission 83507) | Methane-oxidizing microbial communities from mesocosms in the Hudson Canyon - EN8B Hudson Canyon | ecosystem: Environmental > Aquatic > Marine > Cold seeps | place: Hudson Canyon...
GCCGCCACCGACAATCAAAACATCAAATTCTTCGTTCATATAATCCTTCCCAAGCAATCGACTGATTTGTTAATTAAACACCGCGTAAAGCAGTTTTACTGGTTTTGGTAAGGCGTTGGATCAGCAATACCTGCTTGCTCAAAACCTATTTTTCTTAAACGACAAGCATCACACTCTCCACAGGCAAAGCCTTCAGGACTTGATGCATAACAAGAAACCGTTTTAGCATAATCAACACCGAGCTGAGTCCCTTGTTGAATAATTTCGCCTTTACTCATATTAATAAGTGGCGCATGCACTTTAATTTCATGTCCTTCAACACCTGCTTTCGTCGCTAAATTGGCTAAAGCTTGAAATGCCTCGATAAACTTTGGTCGGCAATCAGGATAACCCGAATAATCCACGGCATTAACACCAATAAAAATATCATGTGCATCGATGACTTCAGCCCAACCCAATGCAAAAGAAAGAAAAATCGTATTTCTAGCTGGCACATAAGTCACCGGAATGCCTTCTTGCGGCGTAATCGGAACAGTCAAAGCTGCATCAGTTAATGCCGAACCACTAATTGAACCTAAACCTAAAGTAATTACTTTATGCTCCAACACTTGATAGTGCTGAGCGATTCTCTGTGCAGATGCTAGCTCCGCATTATGTTTTTGACCATAATCAAAACTCAATGCGTAAATAGAATAACCTTGCTGTTTAACCATCGCTAAGACAGTCACAGAATCCAAACCTCCGGATAATAAAATAATTGCTTTTTTAGTCATATTACTCAAATAATAAATTGTCTCTATCCGCCTTATTATACTGATATGGGCTTAGTAGGGGGAATGAATTAAGCGTATAATGCCGATCATTATTCAGATAGATCTCGATATAACTTATGAAAGAAACAGACGTTTTACGCCGCTTTTTATTTGACGACTTAGCCGTGCGCGGCGAATGGTTAAATTTAACTGCTAGCTGGCAAGCTGCAAAACAGCACCATCAGTACCCTGAAGCCGCCATGCAAAAATTAGGTGAAGCGCTCGCCGCCGCCGCCTTACTTTCGGCTACGATTAAATTTGATGGTACGCTAATTTTACAAGTGCAAGGCGATGGCGCAATCAAATCTATGGTCGCACAAAGCACCAATAACCGTGAAATTCGCGGCTGGATTCGTTGTGCTGACACTATGTCTGATGACAACTTACAGAACCTGCTTGGTGAAGGCTATATGGCGCTGACTATTGAACCTAAAGAAGGCGAACCTTATCAAGGCATCGTACCTCTAACAGGCGAACATCTTGCTGGATCTGTAGAAAACTATTTCAGCCAATCGGAACAATTAAAAACGCGTCTCTGGTTATTCGCTAATGAACACCAAGCCGCAGGCTTTTTAATCCAAGAACTACCTTCTGAGAAAGGCGAACAAGACTTAGAAGACTGGACCCGCATCGAAGCTTTAAGCCATACAATTACCGAAGAAGAATTATTAACGCTGTCATGTGAAGACTTATTACATCGCCTATTTCATGATGAAGCATTACGTTTATTTGAACCAGAAACAGTGAGCTTTAAATGTCATTGCTCTCCAGAGAAAGTCGAATCGACTTTATTGTCTTTAGGTCGTGAGGCGGTTGATGAGTTATTAGTCGAGCAAGATACGATTGTTGCCGATTGTGAATTTTGTAGCGCCAAATATAGTTTTGATAAGGTCGATGTAGAAAGAATTTTCGCCCAAAATCCAGCAGTTAAAGGCTCAGCAACAAAGCATTAAGGAGATCCAGGGAGAGTAATGCTGTTGACTTAAGCCCTCTCTTGTTGGAGAAGGAGCTTATCCTTAAGTCAACAGCATTGCCCCTCCCACATTTGCATCCAATCCTTATTTCTCGTTCGGAAGAAGCGTATAAGCCATCATCAACGCATCTTCACGCTCACCATTTTCAGATTTATAGTAACCTGGACGAATACCAACCTCAGTGAAACCTAAGCTTTCATATAAAGCTACAGCCCCAGTATTTGATGGGCGCACTTCTAAAAACACACTCTCAGCTTTTCTCTCTTGAGCGGTTTCAATAACATGACGCATAAATTTAGCACCTAAGCCCTGCTTACGCTCATCCGGCGCAATACACAAATTAAGTATCGTTGCTTCACCGACAGCCGTAGAAACAATGCAAAAAGCAGTCATTTTATTTTCTGTATCTTCACACACCCAACAATCGTAATGAGCGGCCTTTAAGCAATCATGAAATATCCCTTCTGCCCACGGATAATTATATCCAGCCTGTTCTATTTTCAACACTTCAGGCAAATCAGCCTTAGACATTTTACGAAAACGCATGAGATCTACTCTATTTAATGATTCTGGAAATGCTTTGGCATAAAATTCTCGATCGGCATCATAAGTTACAAAGCCTTTTACTATGTTAAATACACGCTTTATCATTATTATTATTTTTCTTATTATTGTTTGGGAAAAACACTTAAAGCCCGCTGCATATCTTGCCATGCCTCACGTTTCTTCGTAAGACTACGCAGCAAATAAGCGGGATGATACATCACAACTAAAGGAATACCTGAAAATTCATAACTTGTTTCACGCAATTCACCCAAGCTGGTTTTACTTTGCAATAACTGATGCGCAGCGATACGCCCTACAGCAATAATTATCTTAGGTTGAACTAAGCTAATTTGTCTTGCTAAAAAAGGTGCGCAAGCATTTAATTCTGCGACTTTTGGATCATGATCTTCTGCTGGCCGGCATTTTACAATATGCGTAACAAAAACATCATCCCTACTTAATTGCATCGCTCGGAGCATTTCATCAAACAGCTCACTAGAGTCATCGGCAAAAGGCATACCCTTCTGTTCATCCTCCAAACTAGGTGCTTCAGTTACCAAAAGCCAATCAGCTTGAGGATTACCCGAGCCAACGACGGCTTGCTTCCGCGTTTCACTAAGAGCACATAACTGACAAGCACGTATACCTGCATTTAAAACTTCCCAGCTATCTTCTTGCTTATCGATTACTAGCTCTTGCGTTTCAGTACCCTCTTCAGCATAACGAGGCACCCAGACATCAATGCCCATAGCCTCTAAATACTGTAATCGCGTTGCATTATCCATAAAAGATTGATACTCATTGTAGGCCAGAGGCTTTGGCACTGCCATTTTCGGCTATGAAAGCGGCTACCCACTTAACACGAAACATTAACTATATGTAGGGCGGACTAAAGTCCGCCCTACCATTCTTAGGTTCGCAACTATGAAAGTACCGAGGCTAATATTTTAAACCTGAGGATGCTTCTTAACGCCCTTATGTTCTAGTTTATTTAAAGCATTGATATAGGCTTTTGCAGAAGCAATAACAATATCAGTATCAGCACCCAAGCCATTAACAACCCGCCCACCTTTTGCTAATCTGACCGTAACATCACCTTGTGCATCAGTGCCGTTAGTAATATTATTAACCGAATAGAGCTCTAATGTGGCGCCTGATTTAACAATAGAATCAATCGCCTTCAAACTCGCATCAACAGCTCCACTGCCTTTCGCACTACCGGTTAATTCCTCATCACCCACATTAACAGTGACTGTTGAATTAGGTGTCTCACCCGTTTCTGAGCAGACTTTTAATGCAATTAACTTAAAATGCTCTTTGGTATCAGCACTCACTTCAGTAATTAAAGCTTGTAAATCTTCGTCAAAAATCTCATGTTTTTTATCGGCTAATTGCTTAAACTGATAAAACGCATCATTTAATTCTGACTCCGTATGAAATTCAAAACCTAATTCAGTCATACGACTTTTAAATGCATTACGCCCTGAATGCTTACCTAAAACCATACGGTTAGCTGACCAGCCTACATCTTCAGCGCGCATAATTTCATAAGTTTCACGATTCTTTAATACGCCATCTTGATGTATACCCGACTCATGTGCAAAAGCATTAGCACCAACGATTGCTTTGTTCGGCTGCACAGGAAAACCAGTGATGCTAGACACCAATTTTGAACACGCCAAGATTTCTCGGGTATCCAAGCGAGTTTCACAATTAAAGGCATCATGACGCGTTTTAATCGCCATCACGACTTCTTCTAAAGAAGCATTACCCGCACGTTCGCCCAAGCCGTTAATCGTACACTCGACTTGACGCGCACCATTCATTACCGCAGACAAAGAATTCGCGACCGCCATACCTAAATCATTATGACAATGTACGGAAAAAATCGCTTTATCAGCATTAGGAATACGCTGCATTAAATTCGCAATCGTCGCACCAAACTCAGAAGGAATACTATAACCAACGGTATCAGGAATATTTAAAGTAGTTGCTCCAGCATCAATCACCGCTTCTAAAATACGACACAAGAAGTCTTCATCAGACCGACCCGCATCTTCAGCAGAAAACTCCACATCATCGGTATATTGACGTGCGCGCTTAACCGCTTTCACAGCATATTCAATAACCTGCTCTGGCGACATTTTTAACTTCATCTGCATATGAATCGGTGAAGTCGCGATAAAGGTATGAATACGTGAACGCTCTGCGCCTTTTAATGCCTCACCCGCTCGGTCAATATCTCGATCTAAAGCACGCGAAAGGCCACATACCGTACTGTTTTTTACCGCTTCAGCAACCGCTTGTACCGCAGCAAAATCACCTTCACTGGCTGCAGGAAATCCCGCCTCAATAATATCTACTTTCAAGCGTTCTAGTGCACGTGCAATTCTTACTTTTTCATCACGCGTCATTGACGCACCGGGGCTTTGCTCGCCATCACGCAAAGTAGTATCAAAAATTATTAATTTATCTTTCATAAAAAGTTCCATTCATGGAAGCCAATCAGCCTTATTAGGCTAATGGTAGAAAATAGGGAAAATGCGAAAATCAGAAAATATAAGAGGTAATATGCCCACTAGGGCAGATTGTTTATCTGCGCAGCTATAGAGACACAAGTAAGGCTGTTACTGTTCATGACTATCTATTATTGAATTCATCGTTAACTCAAAACTATCAGGACTGATTGCTACGCGATTGCTGGCGTTTACGACGCATCAAAACGATCGTAACGACAGGCCCTGATAAAGCATAACCAAAGAAAAACAAACATAATATAGTCGCTGGATTGGACAAGGTAATAGCAAAACCTAACATCACAAAAATCATCACCACAAAAGGCACTTTGCCTTTAAAGTTAATATCTTTAAAGCTGTGGTAGCGAAAGTTACTGACCATTAATAAGCCTGTCGTAACCGTTAAAATGAGCACTAGCCAAGGTAAATTTTCCACACCGTATTCGTATTTTTCACTGACCCATACTAAGCCAGCCAAAAGAGCGGCAGCAGCTGGGCTTGGTAAACCCTGAAAATAATTTTTATCTTGCGTCGCAAGTTGCGTATTAAAACGCGCTAAGCGCAAAGCACCACCGGCTAAGTGCACAAAGGCACCAATTAGACCCGCTTGTCCTAAGGAGGACAAGGACCATAAATACATGACAATAGCAGGTGCTGCCCCAAATGAAATCATATCAGCCATGCTATCGTATTCAGCGCCAAGTCACTTTGAGTATTGGTCATTCTTGCTACGCGGCCATCCAGTCCATCAAGCACCAAAGAAACAAAGATTAAAATAGCGGCAGTCTCATAGCGCCCACTAATAGCAGAAGCTATCGCATAAAAACCTGAAAACAAGGCAGCGGTAGTAAACAAATTAGGCAATAAGTAAATGCCACGACTACGTACTTTTGAACTGTTCTGATCCGGATTAGTCATGAGTAATATCGTTATAAAGCGCTAAAATTAAATGCAGTCTATTGTATAGTATTTACAGTGTCTCTAAAAAGAAAAACCTAGGACGCCAATCAGATATTTTATTTAAGACACTTCCATGTAAAAATACCGAACAATATGGATAATACACAACAAGGCGTCAGCCCACATACAGTCAACTTATCGCGCCACGCTCTCAAACAGATGATTCGCGTCGTACATGACTTACAAAATCTCAGCGAAAACCCTCAATACCCAGACAAGCTCCCCGAACTGACTTGCTCTGCGCAAATTCAAGCTCAGAACTATTCGGTATTAATGGCTTATGACTTTCATGTCACAGACTCTCAAGAGGCCAAATTAATTGAGGTCAATACCAATGCTGGAGGCTTATGGTTTGCTTGCGGCATTGAAAATCTGCTCAACCAAGCACTTCCCGACAAATTAGCCCAGCGCTTACTCGCCACATTTATTCAGGAATACCGACTATTTACTCAAGACTCACAGGCTAGGCCTAAGCTCATTGCCATTGTTGATCAAGCGCCTGAGCAACAGTTTCTGTATTCGGAAATGCAAGCCTTTGCGCGGCTGTTTAAGCAAGCAGGAATTGATTGCGTTATTACTGACCCTAGTGAAATTGAAACAAGCAACTCAGGCCTCTATTATAAAGAGCAACACATAGACCTTATTTATAATCGTCATTGCGACTTTTATTTAAACACACCGGAAATGCAGATTATCGCTCAAGCATGGCAAGAGCAGTCCGTTTGCGTAAGCCTCAATCCTCGCGTCTATGGCCTACTAGCCGATAAACAACGCATGGCTGACTGGTCACACCCCCCCCTTTTAAGTGATTTGCTCAAGCCTAAAATAGCCCAACGCCTACAACAAGCTATTCCTAAAACGCAACTGTTGCGCTCATTAGACAAAGATACTTTATGGGCTAAGCGTAAAAAATTAGTCTTTAAGCCAACAACCAGTTATGCCAGTCGAGGCGTGTATATAGGTGAAAAATTAACCAAAGGTAAATTCAATAGCTTTGACCCACACACAACCTTAGTACAAGAGCGTATTAAACCGTCCATCACCACTATAAGCGATGACACACAATTTAAAACTGATTTCCGGCTATTTGTTTATCGTCATACCATTCTCGCCGCTTGCGCCCGTATTTATCAAGGCCAAGTGACCAATTTACGCACCCCTAACGGCGGTTTTAGTCAGCTTAAATTAACCAATTTCATATAAACATGCATACTTTGTTAAAACCTCTTATTCTTGTGCCGGCCTTACTCAGTAGCGCCTGCAGCTTAACCTCCCCTACTCTGGAAAATACACAGTTAATGGAATCTAACGAAGTCATTCAAAGCCAAAATGATAACCGACAATATCAAGTATTTACCTTAGATAACGACCTGCAAGTTCTTATTATTTCTGACCCAGATAGCGACAAAGCAGCTGCGTCTTTAGATGTTTTTATTGGCAGCGCTAGCGATCCAGAAGACCGTGCAGGGCTCGCTCATTTCTTAGAGCACATGTTATTTTTGGGGACTGAAAAATATCCCGACCCAGACGAATATCAAACCTTTATTGCTCAACATGGTGGTTCCAGAAACGCCTTTACTGCAAAGGAACATACCAACTATTTTTTCGATATAGAAAACGCATCTTTAGAGCCAATGCTGGATCGTTTCAGTCAGTTCTTTACTGCGCCTTTATTTAATCCTGAGTTTGTTGAACGCGAGAAAAACGCGGTACATTCAGAGTATTTGGGCAAAATAAAAACTGAAAACCGCCGATTTTATGCGGCCATGCAACAAGCCTTTAACCCCAAAAGCCCCTATGCAAAATTTAGCGTCGGCAATTTAGAAACTTTAGCCGATAGACCTGAAAAGCCGGTTCGCGATGATTTACTACGCTTTTATAAACAACATTACTCTGCGAATTTAATGCGCTTAGTAGTTTTAGCCAATGAACCTCTGCCCGTATTAAAAAAATGGGTAACAGATAAGTTCTCAGCCATTCCCAACCAACACAGCACTAAAGAATTTTTTTCTGAGCCATTACTCAATAAAGCACAAATGGCACAGAAAATTAACATTCAATCTTTACAGGAAAAACGTGAATTAAGCTTTATGTTTACCCTGCCAGAAGTGCAATCGCACTACCGCACCAAACCAAGCGCGTATTTTCAATCTTTACTAGGCCATGAAGGTGAAGGCAGCATTATTGCTCTATTAAAAGAGAAAGGCTGGGCGGATGAGCTAGGCACGTCCGCTGGTTTTAGTAATAACGCCCAAGAATCAGGCCTCTATATTGGCGTTAATCTGACCCATGCAGGGCTACAGCATGCTGATGATATTAGTGATATTGTTTTTCAGTATATTCGTCTCTTGCAACAGACCGAGATGCAGCAATGGCTATATGAAGAACAACAGCAACAAGCGCGATTAAAATTTCGTTACCAAGAAAAACGCAATGCCAGCCATACCGTAACTGATCTTGCTCGTAATCTACAGTATTACGCGCCACAAGATGTACTGCGCGGCACTTACCTTATGGAGCATAGCGAACCCGAACTCACGCAATCTTTGTTACAACTATTAACCCCAGAACGCGTGCTTATCTCCATAACTAGTCAAGATGCCAGTACCGATCAGACAGAAAAAAACTATCATGTGGATTATGCGATAAATCCGATTACACCTGAACTAATAACGCGCTGGTCCAACTCCCCAATCAACCCAGCATTAAAGTTACCTACTCCTAATCCATTTATCCCGGATCAACTGGAATTAAAAAAAGCAGCGACAGAAACAACACACCCGCAGTTGATTCCACAAAGCCATGATATGCAAGTATGGCACCAATTAGACACGAGCTTTAATGTGCCTCGTAGCAACCTTTTTCTGGCTTTACACTCACCTATTGCCAACAAATCCCCGCGCGATGCACTGCTAAGCTCCCTATTAGCTTCTATTATTAGCAAACAACTAAATAGCTACGCTTACCCTGCTAGTTTAGCGGGACTGCACTACTCTATTCATGCAACCGAGCGAGGCTTAAGCATTTCCTTATCAGGTTATGATCAAAAACAACCGGCACTCCTTGAACGTATTGTCGAAGCACTCAAAAAGCCTGAAATAACAGAACAGCGTTTCACCATCTTAAAAAACCGTTTCCAGCAAAGCTTAAGCAACGCTCAGAAACAACAACCTTTTCAACAAATCCTTGCTGACATTAAGCGCACCTTAGTCGAAAATCGCTGGACCAATGAGCAAAAATTAGCGGCGCTAAGCACATTAACCGTACAAGATCTCATCGAGTTTTCCGCGCAATTTTTAAAGCAATTACAACCAACACTGTTAATTCAAGGCAATACCACAGCGCAAGAAACCCAGAAGATTGCAGACTTTATTCACGCCCAGCTTGTTTTATCGAAGGAAAATCTTCAAGTTCCAGCGGCTAAAATTATTCAACTCAAAGAAAACTCTTTAAATGCACACCACTTAAACATCGACAATCAAGATGCGGCTTTAGCACTTTATTTCCAAGGACCGAATAAATCAATAGCCGCGCAAGCGAAAATGCAATTATTAGGACGTATTATATCTTCGGCTTTCTTTGCTGATTTACGCACACGCCAACAATTAGGCTATAACCTTGGCGCAGCCGCACTACCAATGAAAGATGTGCCCGGCATGATTTTTATCCTGCAATCGCCAGTTATTTCTGCGACTGAAATAGAAAGTCGCGTGAAAACATTTATTACTGCTTTTCTACAAGATTTAAAAAACCTAGCCACAGAGGAATTAGAAACCTATAAAACAGGTTTAATCACTCATCTTCTGGAAAAGGATAAAAACTTACAAAAACGCAGCTATAGAAACTGGCTAGAAATTGACCGTAAAAACTACGATTTTGACACACAAGAGCGCATTGCCTCAGCCGTTAAAACAATTGATAAGGCCGGCTTAGTTCAGGCTTATAAAAGCTGGCTGATTGATAACCCTCGTCAATTCCGCAGCTACGCCTTAGGCACGAAATTTATTAAGGAAGATTTTTCTGATGTGCAGCCGATTACAGATAATGATTTGTTTAAGCGTGGGCACGATAAGTTGTAGATAACCAAACAATTACCGCTCCCACCGCAACTGCGAGGGAGCGGTAAAAAAGTCAACATTGGTGCAAGCTCGTAACCGGATGAGTAGGCTGGAATAGCGTAGCGTTTTCCGGCATATTATTTGCCGTTGATCGCATGAGTTTCTTCTGATGGTGGAAAACGCTAACGCTATTCCACCCTTGCGCTAAATATTCAGATCATCTAATGGACTCGTTACTCCCTGCCCGCCTTGATTTAGAACATGCGTATAAATCATCGTCGTCTCCAAATCATTATGTCCCAAAAGTGCCTGAATAGTCCGAATATCCGTTCCGCGTTGCAATAAATGTGTTGCGAAACTATGCCTAAAGGTATGCGCACTTACTCTTTTTACAATTCCCAATTTTTGCACAGCACTTTTAATCGCCTTATTTATTGCGGATTGATCAATATGATGGCGAAGAATTTTTCCTGAGCGCGGATCAGTGGATAAATTTCTTGCAGGAAAAGCATACTGCCAGCCCCATGATTTTGCTGCATTAGGGTATTTCCTGCTTAGTGCATTGGGCAAATAAACGGCACCATAACCTTCATCTAAATCTTTTTCATGGATTAATTTCACACGCTGTAAATGGCTTTCAATTTGAGGCATCACATTAATAGAAAAAGTGGTTACTCGATCTTTACCGCCCTTACCAGAGCGCACCGTAATCTGTTTATACTCAAAATCTATATCCTGCACACGCAACCTAGCCGCCTCAGTAATACGTAAACCACTACCATAAAGAAGTTTCACTACTAATTGCGGCACGCCTTCCAATAAAGTAATAACCTGCTTTACCTCCTCTTGGGTCAACACAACTGGAATTTTACGATTTTTAGTAGACCGAATTGCATCTACTTTTTTCTCCAAAGGCTGCTCCAGCACTCGTTTATATAAAAAAACCAATGCATTCATTGCCTGGTTTTGCGTAGAAACCGCCACATTCCGCTGTATCGCTAAATAACTCAGAAATTCTTCCACCTTTGCTTCTGGCGTAACAGTCAAATCAGCACGATTAAGCATCTTGTGGAATTTCACATACTGCCTAATCCAATCAGAGTAGGTTCTTTCTGTATGAATGGAATAATGATTAAGCCTCATAACCTGCCGAACATCATCCAAAAGTTTGCTGTTTTTTTGTATTGACACCCCCGCCCCCTAGCATCTAAACTGTGGTGAAACATACCGCCGAGTTTGCCTAATTTACAGGTCAATATCAACTTATCAAGGCTAATTCCCCTGATAATAAAAAAGACAGGCACGTTTGCCTGAATACTACGGTAGTATCAGGTTATCAAGGCAAATGTGCGTGATAATAATATAGTTATGTTTTTATCTAAGGGTGTATTTCGTAGATAATCCTAAAATAACAATAGCAATAATAGATAGTCCATAGCCGATGGTTCTAAATATCAATTCGCTAATTTCAGTAAAAACACTTTCTGGAAAAAACACAAAAAAAATCAGGTGTACGAAAATCCAAAAACCTGCAATATAAATACCTATGTAAAACATTTTGCAAAAAACGAGGAAATCAAGGGGAGGAAATCAAGGGGTCAGCCAGCTTGATAACGAGAGAGGAAATCAAGGTAAATCAAGGGGTCAGCCAGTAATGCCGCTACCAGTCATTTTAAGTCTTAATAAATCAATTGGTTATCGGGTTTATACATGATTAAAAATGAACGCGGCTGTAATAAACAATAGCTTACGGGCTTTGTTTATGGAAAATTGAA
>Ga0105352_1001583_pt1 | contig 11632 bp, 10 predicted proteins | sample EN8Hudsemesocosm_FD_83507 | JGI IMG/M metagenome (GOLD analysis project Ga0105352, IMG submission 83507) | Methane-oxidizing microbial communities from mesocosms in the Hudson Canyon - EN8B Hudson Canyon | ecosystem: Environmental > Aquatic > Marine > Cold seeps | place: Hudson Canyon...
AACAATAACAATAACGAGGTTACATCATGGAGTTAACACCGGAACATAAACAAATCAAAGAGACGACCCGAAAATTTGTCGAAAATGAGATCAACCCTTACATTCTACAATGGGAGGAAGAAGGTCGTTTCCCTGCCCATGAACTATTCAAGAAGCTAGGCAATCTTGGATTGCTTGGCATACATAAACCCGTAGAATATGGCGGAATGGGACTGGATTACTCTTACAATCTGATGGCAGTGGAAGAACATGGACGCGCGATTGCCGCAGGCGTACCCACCGCCATCGGTGTGCAAACAGATATGGCAACACCTGCTCTAGCCCGATTTGGTAGCAGTGAGCTTAAACGGGAATTTCTAATACCGGCGATAACTGGCGACATGGTCGCTAGCATCGCCGTCACGGAACCGCACGCGGGTTCAGATGTCGCTAACATTAAAACAACTGCCCGCAAAGAGGGTGGCGATTACATTATAAATGGTAGCAAAACCTTTATCACCAACGGTAATCAATGTGATTTCTTCACCCTGTTGTGCAACACTAGTGATGATGACCCTCATCACAACAAATCATTAATAATTGTTCCCGCAAACCTACCCGGCGTTGACCGGAGTACCTCATTGAAAAAAATGGGGCTCCATTGTTCAGATACCGCCACGATTTTTTTTGATGACGTGCGTGTTCCACAATCATACCTAATCGGTACTGAGGGAGCTGGTTTTATGATGCAAATGCAGCAGTTTCAGGAAGAGAGACTCTACTGCGCTGCAGGCACTTACCCCACACTGGAAAATATTATCGAAGAGACCGTCCAGTACACCCAGCAACGCATGGCATTTGGAAAACCCATTATTGCTAATCAAGCCGTACAACACCGACTTGTTGAGATGATGACCGAGGTTGCATCACTCAAAGCGCTCACTCATGAAGCATGTACTGCTTATGTCCGCGGGGAAGATGTCACAATATTAGCCTCGATGGCAAAACTAAAGACTGGTAAGCTCGTCCGAACCATTCCTGGTGACTGCTTACAGTATTGGGGTGGCGCCGGATACATGGCAGATAACATTGTTGGTCGCGCATACAGAGACACTCGTATCGTCGCCATTGGCGGAGGAGCCGATGAAGTAATGTGCGGCATTATAGCCAAATTGAAGAACCTGAACCCCAGATAGTTAAGGTATCAGATACAAAACCGGCAAGACTCTTAAAGTCGGTTTGAAACTAAAAATGGACATTGTTTTATCGGCAAAAAATTGTCGCAAATTTAAGGCTCTAAGTAATATTACTTAAATATTCGATAATAAATAATTGATTAGAACCTGGCTCATTTTTTATATTCAGACCGATATTCTTTAGGTGGTATACCAACAATTTTTTTAAAAAACTTATTGAAAGAGCTTAAGTTTGATCCTGCTACTTTGTTTGCAATTTCGATAATTTTTAAATCTGTAGTACGCAGTAACTCTTTAGCCGCTTCAACACGAACACGCTGTAAATACTGATTGGGTGCATCCCCTGTGGCCTGACTAAAACGGCGGCTAAAGTTTCTTGGGCTCATACCTAAATCTGCCGCTACTTCAGCAAAATTCACTTCTTCAGAATAATGTCTCTCTAGCCATTGCTGTGCCGTGAGAACTTGTTGGTCTTTATGGTATTTCAAACCATCAAACTCTACATTCCACTGCGCATAGCTTCGGTTAAAACCAATTAAAAAGCGTGCAGCGACCTTTCGGGCAACTTCAGGGCTATAAACTTGTTCCAACATCGAAATGCAAATATCACACCCTGAAGGAATCGCATTGGCACAATACAAACCACCCGCATTAGTGATAGCACGCTCAGGACGAAGTAAGACGTTAGGATAACGCTGGCGAAAATCTCTTTCATAGGGGGAATATAAGGTAGCCACTTTATTTTCAAGTAAACCCGCTTGCGCTAAAAAGTAGGTTGCATTACTAATCGCCACTAAGGGGCAACCCTGATCATTTAACTGTTTTAACCAGGGTAGTAATTCAGGGTGATATTCTAAGGCGTCTCCAGCACTGCCCCAAAAAGCGGCAATAAAAACCAAGTCTGGTTGGTTGACTGACTCAATGGTGCCATTACTACTTACTTCACTGCCGTTAAAGCAATCTACGCTGCCACCTCTTTTACTAATAATAGTGACACCACCCTGACCTGAGGCATCATCACTTTGGTTATCACCAGCAATACCTGCTGCAACCCAACAAAGGTCTTTTATGAGCATAAGACTCATACCGACGGCTTGATGAGGTGCATAGATAACAATATTTTTCATGGCTTCTCCTTTACGTCAATTTCTGCACCCTAGTTGTTTGATAGCTACTTGGCAGTCATTGCCATCTCTTTGTCCGATAAGCATTAGTTTGCCACCTAAGCTTTAAGCATACTAATCATGCATCCATAGCGATAGATAATAAAGGGAACGGGCCATGAATATGAAAGTTAATTTGAATGAAAAAGCTACTGAGCAATTAGATGGCGGCAAACCTCAAGAACTAAACAAACCTAGAATAGACATAGAGGAAACCCTTGCCTGCCATGATGTAGGTCGTGACAATATGCGTAAATGGTTAGCGCGGACTAAAGAAAATGCTTATCTACAAAATAGTGATTTCATTCATAGTATGCAGTTTTGGTTAGGAGAGGATCATACAAGCCAATTGCATAAAGACTTGAGTCATTATGGCGCTAAGGTCAATACCGAACTCGAATCTCATGCCGCTGAAAATGATTTACGTTTCAACAACCCACGTATTGATCCTTATAATGGCATTGGCGAGCGCATTGACAAAGTCGTTCATCATCCTAGTTATGCGGCGGCAGGCGATATCATTTATGGCTCCGATGTGGTTGCACGTCTCGTCAAAACCGGCGGCCTTAGAGAAGGTATGGGCTTTTATTACTTATCTTGTCACGGTGGCGAAGCAGGTCACACCTGCCCAGTTATTTGTAATTTTGAAACGGCGCGTTTATTACGAAAGTTGGATGATTTCCCTGAACGTAATGAATACATCGCTAAGCTTGAAACGCCAAGTTACACACATAACTTCACCTCCTCACAGTTTCTGACTGAAGTTCAGGGAGGCTCTGACGTCGGTGCCAATGGTACTCGCGCCTGGTATGGTGATGATGGTGTCTGGCGAATTAGAGGTGAGAAGTGGTTTTGTTCTAATGCCGATGCTGAACTGATGGTCATAACGGCTCGCTTTAGTGAGGTTCGAAAAGGAACCAAAGGTCTTTCAGCATTTTTAGTGCCGTCGACCAAACCCGATGGCTCGCGTAATGATTTTACCTTTCGCCGCCTAAAAGAAAAAATGGGCACGAAGGCTTTAGCCTCAGCTGAGATTGATTTTAGAGATGCCTATGCCATTCCATTAGGGCCTGTCGAAAACGGCTTTAACCGCATGATGGAAGAGGTCGTGCATTACTCACGCATTGCTTTGGCTATGTCAGTTTTAGGGATGAGCAATAGAGGTTATCAACAAGTACGCGCTTATGCTGATACCCGACAGGCCTTTGGCGAAACCATTATTAACTACCCTTTAGTACAAGAAAATTTAGCAAATATAAAAGCCAATATTAATGTCTGCCTGGCAGGTACGTTTGCCCTGATTGACCTACAAGACAAAATTGAATTAGGCCGAGAGACACGCTCTGAATATAAAACATTTGCTCGCTTAATGGCGAATATTGGCAAAAGCATTATTTCGCGACGTGGTGTGGATGACCTGCATCATTGTATAGATACCATGGCAGGTAACGGCGCCATTGAAACCACCTCTAGCCTACCAAGATTATTCAGAGATACCGTTATTCAGGAAAACTGGGAAGGTACACACAACACTTTGTACAGCCAGGTTTTAAGAGATTTTTCTCGCTTCGAGCATGACGAAGTTTACATCAGAGTCATTGAAAACATCCTGCAAGAATTTACTGATGCATCCTTGGCTGACTTAGCTCCAGCTAAAGAAGCCTTATCGCGTTTGAAGGTTGGCTTAGATGATTTGCACTCAGCCAGTGAACCACTTAAAACGCTGAAAATAAAAAACATCATAGAAGAAATGGCTGATATTTTTTATTACCTCAGCGCTTTAAAAGAAGCTTACGACCAAGTTGAAAATGGTCAGGGCCATAGTAAATTGAATGCTGCAAAATGGTATGCCCTGGTAAATTTTAATCCCCATAAACCAAACTGGGATGATGAAAAACTGTCGTTAATAGCGAAGGTGATCTCCGCTTCATAAACCAGTAATTTCGCCTCGGAAAGATTTTCCCGGGGCCTATTTATAAATCTTTTATCAATAGGTATGCCATGAGTTTTACACGCAATATTTTTTCGCCTGAACATGAACAATTTCGAGATTCATTTAAACGCTTCCTACAAAAAGAAGTGGTACCTCACCAACAAGAATGGGATGAGGCCGGTATTATCCCTAAAGAAATTTGGCTTAAATGCGGCGAAAATGGTTTTTTAGTCCCTGCGGCAGATGAACAATTTGGTGGCTTAGGTTTAAAAGATTACCGTTATGAAGCCATCATGACAGAAGAGCTTGCGTATATTAATGAATCTGGGTTGGTGCTGGCACTACATAATTCGATGGTCGCTCCTTACATTCTAAAATATGGAAATGATGAACAAAAAGCCCGTTTTATTCCACGCATCGTTAGTGGCGACAATGGCATATTAGCCATTGCGATGACGGAGCCTGGTGCAGGAAGTGATCTAGCCGGTATGAAGACCCACGCTAAAGATATGGGGAATTATTGGTTATTAAATGGTTCTAAAATTTTCATTACCAATGGCAATAATGCAGATATCATCATTGTGGCGGCTAAAACAGACCCAGAAAACCCTCATAGTATGGGTTTGTTTATCGTTGAACGCGGCATGGAAGGTTTTAGTCGTGGCAAGCCTTTGAAGAAGATGGGCATGAAAGCCCAGGATACCTCAGAATTGTTTTTCGAGAATGTGATAATACCTAAAGAAAATTTACTTGGGGACCCAAGTCAAGGTTTTATTTATATGATGCAAAAGCTGGGTGCAGAACGCTTATCACTATGCGTCGAAACCATCGCTAGCGCCGAGCGAGCGCTCCAAGACACGCTTATTTATGTAAAAGAACGTCACGCCTTTGGCAAACCGATTGGAAAATTTCAGAATACACAATTCAAATTAGCTGAATTACAAACCGATGTAAACATCGGCCGAGTTTATACCGACAAAATGATCGAATCTTTTAATGAAGGAACCTTAGATGATGCGACAGTATGCGGAGCCAAGTTCTGGTTAACCGATATGCGCTGCAAGGTGGTCGACGAATGTCTGCAATTTTTTGGGGGCTACGGTTATATGCAAGAATATCCTATCTGTAAAATGTATCTGGATGCACGTATTGGTAAAATATACGCTGGCTCTAACGAAATCATGAAAGGTTTTGTCGCCAAAGCTATGGGGTTATAGTGTAGCGTAGAATTTAACACTAGCAGCCTCTTGGAGTCCATTAACTGTCATCAGGTGATTAATGATGTTGCTGTTTAATAGTCGATTTAAGCTTCACTATTTCAGAATATTTGATGGCGGTTTTGTTACGATGAGCGGTCATTATTTTTGCTTGATCAAATGACAAAACACCCGCGAGTAAGTCAATAAGCTACCTTGTTTAGATAAGGATAAGCAGCAAAAAACGTCACTCCTACTAACGTCCATATTAGGTTACTTCTAAAAATTAAACGCATTGAAGTGGTCAACTAAATTTAGAAAAGAATTCTGCCAAAGCTCTTACCTATTAGTACCTAACGATGGGTAAGGTTGTTTTTAGCCGTAGCGTTCTAACTTCTTAGATGCTTCTAGAGCTTTCTCGTAACTCGAACCAATTTTGTTGTATAACTGCTTCGGGAGAAAACCTTCTTCATATGTTTCGCCATCACTTTGATGGTACATCTCAGCGATCTCAAAGTGCTCTAGACATAGTGAAATTCCATTTTCTTTTACATAACCACCACAAGGCATCAGAGATCTATCAGTAATATGATGGACGTCTATATTTTCAGCTATTTTGCAGATTACACATTTTTCCCTATCTCTTTTAAATACTGAATCGCGAAATTTCTGACGGATCATCTTCTTTTTAGCACTCATGAAAAACCTTTATTCTTTTTGGGTTTCAGGATACATAACGCTGTTATCAGACATCGCTCTCCTAAGAACTGTTTGCCCGTTTTTCACCGTTTACTGATAAACAAATTATAATCGGCACATCAAAAATAGAGGGGTACCTCTTATCCGATATTATGTTATTACCAATCTTCTATTTCCCCCCTAAGAAATTGCTACCTTGCTTCTCATAAACTAATTTCAACGCTATCGATTTTCCAACCGTTTTCTTTAATCATACTAACCACTTGTTTTTCCATCCCCCCGTTACCATTCCCACAAATGTCTCTTTGAGTGTAGGTTAAAGTAGCTGAACTTTCAGTTTGAATTTTATCGGCGAGCGTTATTTCCTTACATTTTGCGACGGATTGAGAAAAGCTAGAATAAAACTTAATCACCTCCTCTTCTGATTTTTTCATTTGTACCATATACCGAGGAAATGATGATTTAATTTCGGCAAGCTTACGTTCGGTGAAAAATATTGTTTCCTCTACAAAAGGAAGCCCTTGAATCACTCTGTTGTTATAGTCTAAGTAAATTTGATTTGGATCTTCTGCTGCCCCGCAACCAGACAAGAAAAGTAAACCAGCAGCTAGTGAGGAATTAATTAAGATCTTTTTTGATTTCATCTCCAATGCTTTTCCTTTGAATCAATTATTTAATAAGTAATTATGCTAGCCCAACTAAAAATCGCAATTACGGATGTGATTCACTTCTTGAACTGAACATTTAGAGTTTCGATGCCAATATATTATGACAAAAACTCTCTGCCCGCATTCCTATTATTAAAAGATCGTTGATAAAGCAACTCGCACGAATAAGACACTTGCCATCTTGCTAAAGTGGAGAAAAATTGATGATTTCGTGTGTCTTATTTGTGACAAAGCAGACACTCGATTTACTCAAAATGCTTGACGCTGGAAAAATGAGGATAGTCATATTCGTGCCATTTAAATCACAGAGCAATAGGCTTATTTGGCCTAATTATTTTAATTTAATCAACGCCTATAACAGTTGTTCGACAAACTCGTGATATCACAATTCGGTATATTGTTTTGCTGCATACCAAAGAAAGTAAAAACAAACACTCAAGGTTCTTGCTCACCCTTTATAGTTAAAATTTCTTTTTGAAGAATATGATTTCGGCCTCGACCTAGGCAGCTCTAAGGTATATATAAAGAATTATTTAGACCATTGAGATCGTTCCAAAATGGATAAATTTTCTTAATTGTAACCCCTACATAGTTACTCTGATGAACACCTAACTAAATACTTTCGTAATTGAAAATTGAAATGAAGCACCCTTGTCACAATCAAGAAACTTAAAGTCACCATTTAACTTATTATAAATAATGTTTTTTATGACACTCATCCCTAAGCCAACGTTACCTAGCGTGCGCCGCGTCGTAAAAAAGGGCATAAAAATGTTCTCTTTGACTTCCTTGTTAATCCCGACACCATTATCGCTGTATAAAAACTCAATATGATACTCTTTATTCATCACCTGGATCTTTACTTCGCCATCAGACCTGTCTTCGAAACCATGAATTACAGAATTTTGAACCAGATTAATAATGACCTGCCCCAACAACTCTGGAATAGTGTCAATATTCAGGCCATCTTCGCACTGAAGATCAATAATATGATTCCCTTCTAAAGTTAAGTTGATCATTGAATTACAAAGATCTTGCAGATATTTTTTTAAATTAATACGTTGAACTTCACTGGGCAGCTGGCTGGCCGATAACTGCTTAAAGTTCCTAATTAAGTCAGCAGCTTTCAATAAGTTATATTCAGTCAGCTTACAAGCTTTATCTATGTCGCCAAGCCTTTCTTCAAAGTCATGCTTTTCAAGACTTTTATTCGCATAATGATCTTTCAAATACTTTATATTATCTTGAGATGAAGAAATTGCAGTTATCCCTATGCCAAGAGGTGTGTTTATTTCATGAGCAACCCCTGTAACCAGTTGTGTCATACTGGCAACCATTTCTTTCGCTAGAAGTTTTTTATTAATAACTAAAAGACTCAAATGCTGCTGAATAAATTCCTGCATTTTATCCAAAAGCTCATTGATTGTGTCACTATATGCATTTTCCTCTTTGTCCAAAATGCAAAGCGTTCCGAAAGGATCACCATTTGGGTAATTTAACGGCAAACCAAGATATGAAATCATATTTAGCTTAACATCAGGGTTATCCTTCCAGTAATGGTCAGTTAAAGCATTAGGAATGAAAAGTTTCTTTTGCGTTTTTATAACATGCTCACAATATAAACCTGAACCCTCAAAAACCTCGCTAGCTCCTTTTTTATATGGATTATCCTCTGTTTCACTTGATGAAAAAACCTCAATTCGATCGTCATTTAGTCTCATTATCAATGCTGCGGGAATGTTGGCCAGTTTCGCTAAAAGGTTTAATAAGTCCTGCCAACTTCTAAGTGTGTCTTGAGGTATTTGAACTTGCATGATGGCTACTTCTGAAGTTTCTATATGATGATAAAAATAAATGAAACGTTATTAGATAAATAGTTGCTTACCACTGATAAGTCAAATCATACCACCACGCATCTTTATCGATATATTTGTAGATGATTTTCTGGTTGCAACATGACTCAGTTGGTATAAAAGCGGCTAGGAAAGTTCCCTGCATCTAAGTAAGAATTTGAGGGCGGGTAAAACTGTAGTTCAAGCATTTTTTGCTCGTTGCCCTATAGCTGTCATTCACTAGTTTAAACCGCCCCAAAACCCTTCATTGATTCTTCTTTGTAAAGGGTTAGCTTTTTGCTTATTCCGTTAATTATACCAACTAACGAAATGGCCGTTTCCTCATTAAAGCTCAATCGCTCAGCGTCTTAGTTGCAAGACACACATGACCTGAACAGACAAAGTATGGTTCTTTTCAGGCTGGAATGACTATATAGTGGCAGAACTTACTATTTAACCTCAATTAATCAAGTGCTCTATTGCATGAAGTTGCAGCATGGTTTTAGTGATGTCTTATCTCCTGTAGAGCTCGAGAAGAAGTATTTTAGTGAAGCTGAAAAATGCTAATTAGTGGTGATTTAAATTGAGAGAACTCCAAGCTTCAGAGCTTGTGAAAAACTACCAAGTGAGAATAAATTTAATGATTTTATTTCGTAACTTCATTGGCTCTGTCAAGCCTTTCATATTGCTTTGCTTACTCATGGCAGAATTTTCCTTTGCAGCGGAACCAGAGAAAACGATTGTTCTTGGTGTTACTGAACCCGCCTTGAAAAGTCCACAAGTGCAATTTGCGAAAAGAATTTATAACGACATCTTTGAAGATCTAAACTATAAATTGAAGATAGAGGCTTTGCCTTCTATTCGCCTTGCTATCCAAACGAAAATTGGTGCCATAGATGGAGAACTTATTCGTATGTCAGGCTATGGGAACACGCACCCGCACTTAACAAGAGTTGATGAACCAATTTTTGAATTCGTTGTCGCCATTTATAGTAATGACAAACATTTAAACGTGGCTAGTTGGGGAAGTCTCGAAGGCCTGAACGTTGGCTACAGGAGAGGTGTGAAAGTAGTCGAAAATGAATTAATTAAAGTATTAAAGGAAAGTGATCTAGTTCAATTTACAGATGTTCCCCGTGCTTTAAGAATGTTATCGATGAAAAGATTAGACGCTTATGTTGGGGTCGAATCCATCACGGATGATTATTTAATGAGTCAGCCTGAGAAAATAGTATCAAATATCTTCAAAGTGTTGAAGCCGAAGGAGGATAGCGCACATCTTTTTTTGGGGGAGAAGTTCTCTTTTCTTGCCTCGAAGATATCTATAGCGCTGAAAAACATGAAGCATTCTGGCAGGTATGATGAAATTAAAAAACAGGCAAAACATGATTAATCCTTACTCAAAACCAGCACTTTTCAATCATTCCAAAGGGATCGCTTTGCTCAATTTCAATACTTCAATTAATTCTCAGGCTGCCGGTTTTGTCCTTATCTAAATAAGACAACTGAGTACCTTACTATAGGGCTTTCAAGCTATTCTTCCTCCAACACCATACTTCCGCTTTCACATCCAATTACAGACATTCGAATTAAAAAAGCCCCGACTTGGGGTCGAGGCTATGCTTACCGAAAACTCTGCCGCGATTATAGGTGAACCCTCAGAGCGCGATGTTCCGGTTAAAAGATGTAGCCATATAGATACCCCGCACCTATTGCCATCCCTATAATCACAGCGAGAAACGCGGTAATCATTTGGTTCTTAAAGATAGACTTCAACAAGATCACCTCAGTGAGACTTGCACCAGCACTACCGATAATAAGTGCCATGACAGCGCCTAAGCCCATTCCCTTGGCTGCAAGCGCAGCACTCAGTGGAATCACTGCCTCAGCCCTAATATATAAAGGTATACCAATTATCGCTGCAACCGGAACCGCTAACGGGTTGTCCTTACCGGCCATTGCAGACACAAACTCAGTCGGCATAAAGCCATAGATCATGGAGCCTAACGCAATACCACCCATCAGATACGGCAATACTTTCTTAAAATCGACCCAGGTTATCTGCCAAATGGCTTTCCACTTGTTGACTGGCACCGACTCCCCGCTAGCACTACCACACGCAGAAGTTTTAGGCTCCACATAGGATTCAGTCTTGATGAAACGCTCAAACCCGAGTTTTTCAAGGCTATATCCGGAAATCACCGAAACACCCATGGCCATCACAAAATAGAACATAGTGACGCCCAAACCAAAAGTTACTGCAAACAATCCGATAATGATTGGGTTTAACAGTGGGCTCGCAAAAAGAAACACCATCATAGGGCCGAACCCAGCTTTGGCCCGTAACAACCCTTTTAGAAAGGGAATAGTTGAGCATGAGCAGAAAGGGGTGATTGCTCCTAATAAGCCTGCAACGAAGTAACCCTTGCCGTTCTTGCCACTCAATATTGCCTGTATTTTTGAGGGAGGTATATATTCTTGCAGTATGCCTACGATGTAGCTAATCAATATGAACAGTAAAGTTAGTTCGACAGCCAGAAAGGCAAACATACCCAACGCCTCTTGCACCATATCATAAGTAATATTCATTGTTTTCTTTCCCTTCTATACTTCCAGAATAGTCGAAAGATATAAAATTCAAGATGATCTGTCAATATATTTCTGGTAATATCGAAATATGTTTTTTATTGGAGGCAGAGCATGGACATTGACCAAATAGCAAAAGCACTTAAAGAGCTGGGGCACCCCACGCGACTTGCCGTCTATAAGCAATTGGTCAAAGCAGGAAGCCAAGGTATTGCTGTTGGTGTGGTGCAAGAAACGCTGGGGATCCCCGGCTCAACCCTGTCACACCACTTGAAAGGCTTGGAAGCAGCGAGGCTTATCTGCCAGCGCCGAGAGGGACGAACCCTATTTTGTGTGGCTCAATATGAGCAGCTAGCTTTGGTCATTGGTTTTTTACAAGA
>Ga0105352_1001586_pt1 | contig 11619 bp, 9 predicted proteins | sample EN8Hudsemesocosm_FD_83507 | JGI IMG/M metagenome (GOLD analysis project Ga0105352, IMG submission 83507) | Methane-oxidizing microbial communities from mesocosms in the Hudson Canyon - EN8B Hudson Canyon | ecosystem: Environmental > Aquatic > Marine > Cold seeps | place: Hudson Canyon | collected...
TCCTAGGCCAAACAAAAATAGTCCAAATACTAAAAATAAAAAGGTCAATGGCTTAGGCTTTAGATTAAAAGAATCTTCAGAACTCCAAACAACGTTGGGAATTTTTTTGATAGAAAAGATCTCAGAAGAAAGTTTCATAGATTGTTGTCGAAGTAAAAAATTATAGTAATAATACAGTTGTTTAAAATTATTCTAAAGCTGTGTATAAATTATTGTATTTGCCTTCTCAATTTAAGGCTTTAGTGATTATTATAGGTCTATTAAAAATGAACTCAAAATATGAAGTTGTTAATTAATCAAATATCATGACAGTGGCACTTAGTAAAACTGATATCCAAAGCTTTAATAATGATGGCGTTGTTGTATTGCGAGGTGTTTTTAAAGAATGGATTGATACCTTAAGACAAGGTGCAGACTTTCATATTGATAACCCTAGCGAAAGCGCACTTATTCATAAAGCCGATAGCCATCAAGGGCAATTTTTGGAAGATTTTTGCAATTGGCAAAGAATTTCCGAATATCAAGATTTTGTTCTGAACTCTTCTTTGGGCGCCGTGGCGGCTGAGCTAATGCAATCTAAGTCAGCGCAGTTTTTTCATGACCACTTTCTTCATAAAGAGGCCAGTTCTGGTGTGCCAACACCTTGGCATCAAGACATACCTTACTACTGCATGCAAGGTTCTCAAACGGTGAGTTTTTGGCTTCCTCTTGAAGCAAGAGATGCCGATCTTTCATTAAGGTGTGCTGCCGGCAGTCATAAGCTGGATAAAGAGATTCGACCGACCAGCTGGTCAAGCAATGAAAGTTTTTATGAGGACGATGGCTTGTTTATGGATATTCCAGACGTTGAGAAATCCAACTTTGAAATTAAACAGTGGGCAATTGAGCCAGGGGATGTTGTGGCTTTTGATTTTAGAACCTTGCACGGTGCCAATGCCAACACCAAGAACTCTGTCAGTCGCACTTTGTCGCTTCGATTGGTTGGTGATGACGTGAGATACAGACAGCGTCCTGGTAGAACATCGCCTAGTTTTCCATATATTAATCAAACCACAGGCGAGCACTTAAGAGAAGATTGGTTTCCAGTTATATGGCCCAATTAAGGGCAAAATAAGCACATCCTCCAAACTTGAGAGTATGTGTGCTTAGAGGTCATACCTATCTCGCTGTAAAGGCCGAATTAATGCACCGCTCCCGGAGCGGTTGAAACTTACTGTGCCTTGTAAGGAAATGAATAAAATCACGGTTCCCTGCAACAAGCAATAACATCCCCAGGGATGATTTTTGATGCATGAGTGATAATACATGGAGTATTATGAGCCTTAAAAGAACAGGAGTACGCGATGAAAATACTATGTATATTATATGACGATCCTGAAAGCGGCATGCCGAAGAGCTATCCATTAAGTCAGCTGCCAGAGTTAGCAAAGTATCCGGATGGTATGACACTGCCAACACCAAAAGCTATTGACTTTACACCAGGCGAGTTACTGGGCTGTGTTTCTGGTGAGTTGGGATTAAGAAAATTTTTGGAAGAAAGGGGGCATTCATTAGTCGTTACCTCTGATAAAGACGGCGCCGATTCGGTTGCCGCTAGAGAAATAGTGGACGCTGACATTGTAATATCTCAACCATTTTGGCCTTTCTACTTAACAAGAGAGCTCATAGAGAAATCAAAGCATCTAAAAATGGCAATTACCGCAGGTATTGGATCAGATCACGTTGATTTACAGGCTGCAATGGATAATAAAGTCGATGTGGTTGAAGTGACGTATTGTAATTCGATTTCTGTGTCTGAGCATATTGTGATGATGATTTTAGCGATGGTTAGAGATTATCATAATCAACATGCTATTGCAAAATCAGGCGGCTGGAATATTGCCGATGCTGTACAGCGCTCTTATGACATAGAAGGGATGCACGTAGGGACTGTCGCAGCAGGTCGCATAGGAATAGCCACTTTAAGAAAATTGAAGCCTTTTGAAACTCATTTGCATTACTTTGATAGACATAGATTACCTGAATCAATCGAAAAAGAATTGGATTTAACGTTCCACGAGTCTGTGGAATCAATGGTTGCTGTATGTGATGTTGTAACGATTAACTGTCCATTACATCCAGAAACAGAAGACATGTTTAATAAAGATTTAATTAGCAAGATGAAAAAAGGCGCTTATCTCATTAATACTGCTAGAGGCAAGATTTGTAATAGAGAGGCAATTGTAGATGCCTTAAAGTCTGGACAGTTAAGTGGGTATGCTGGAGATGTTTGGTTTCCGCAGCCGGCGCCCAACGATCACGTCTGGAGAACTATGCCCAATCATGGTATGACGCCGCATACTTCGGGTACATCATTATCGGCACAGGCAAGATATGCCGCCGGCACAAGAGAAATATTAGAATGTTTTTTTGATGGCATGTCAATTAGATCTCAATATCTTATTGTTCAGAATGGAGAGCTTGCTGGAGCGGGTGCTCATTCTTATAGTAAAGGTACTGCTACCGGTGGATCCGAGGAAGCAGAAAGATATAAAAAATAAAATTTTGAGATATGGCAGGAAGCGGGTTTGCTGTTTTTTGCAAACCCTTGTAACCCTTTGCACTCAACTGCTCACAGACAATGCGCGCTACCCACGGTGTGCCAGTATGGGGCTGGTTTGCAAAAACCCTAGCAAACGATGAGCGCTTATGCGAAGATTTCTCCCAGTCATTTGGCAAAAACAATAGTACAATTATCGCTTTTTAGCTAGCGAGTTTGAATGCTTGGGATAAACGATTTGTGGTTGTTTGTGGCATCAGGCTTGTTGCTTAATATGACACCAGGAGCCGACCTTCTTTATCTTATTGATCGCTCTATATCTCAAGGTGTACGCTATGGTGTTGCCGCAGGGCTTGGCGCGAGTGTGGGCTGCATTGTGCATATTTGCATTGCTGTACTGGGTTTAAGCGCAGTATTAGCAACTTCAGAATTTGCCTTCTCAGTTGTTAAATATATAGGTGCGGCCTATCTAGTGTATTTGGGTTGTTCGCTATTAATAAGTAAAAATAAAGTTGTAATTTCCACAAACAACACATCCAAAAAAAGTGGTTTTTTTGCTGTCATGGGTAAAGCAATATTGATCAACGTTCTAAACCCCAAGGTAGCTTTGTTTTTTCTTGCGTTTTTCCCTCAGTTTGTTGATGTAAGTTACGATAATTTGATTTTGGCATTTTTAATTCTTGGTGCAATATTCATTTTTAATGCTACTTTGTGGAGTGTGTTTGTTGCTTGGTCGGCATCTAGTATTGCCAAAAAATTGAGTGTGAATTCAACTCTGGGAAAAGCAATAAAGAATTTGATGGCGATTATTTTTTTCGGCTTTGGCGTGAGATTGGCACTGAGTAGTATGGCTGGATAGGAGATTAGTAGAGTATCATGGAATTAACAAATTACACATTGGAGACTCTTGGTTTTTTATTTGCCATTGGGTTGCTTGCAGGCTTTTTAGATACTTTGGCTGGCGGTGGGGGTCTGCTCACAATACCGGCTTTAATGATGAGTGGCGTGCCACCGATTTACGCACTTGGCACTAACAAATTACAGGGCACAATGGGTACCGCTACGGCGACTCTTATATTGTTTCGAAAACAAAAGCTTGACTGGCAAAAGATCAAAGCTTTGATGTTGGCCTCATTTGTTGGTGCAGTTATTGGTAGTATTGTGGTTCAGTTCATTAATGCCAGCATCCTTTCTTTTGTGGTTCCTGTGGTGTTGGGTTTTATTGCGCTCTATTTTGTGATTTCTCCAAAAATCAGCAATAACAGCAAATTGCGAGATTCAAAGTGCAGCTATCAAAATGTTGTTGTGCCACTAATTGGTTGCTATGATGGCATGTTTGGTCCTGGTACAGGCTCGTTTTTTGTGCTAACGGGAACACTCTTCAAAAGGCTTGAGCTTATTCAGTCAACATTCCTTGCCAAGCCCTTAAATTTTGCCTCTAATGTGGCCTCTTTGGTGGTTTTCCTGGGTTTTGGTCATGTTGTTTGGCTGATTGGTTTATTAATGATGGCAGGCCAAGTGATTGGTGCCTCAATAGGTGCGCATTATTTGGTAAAGGCTAATCCAAAAGTTATTCGATTGCTTATTGTTTTTATGTCTGTTGCGATGCTCTTAAGGTACAGTTATTCAATGGGCTGGTTCAATTAGGGCTTTTATTGATTGATGCTAATATAATAAACAAAATACCCATATCACTTAGGGTGGCTTTTTTGACAAAAAGGTAAATTGATGAAAGATTTGCTTATAAAAAAATGGCGAGATCTCGGGCTTATTAATGACGAAAAAGTATTTAAGGCTTTCGCTGCGGTCCAAAGAGAGCAATTTGTGCTCGCCCATTTAAAGTCTGAAGCCTACTGTGATGCACCGTTAAGAATTGGCTTCGAACAAACAATCTCTCAACCGTTGACAGTATTGGTGATGACCGAGCTTTTAAGCCTCAATAAAACAGACAAGGTATTGGAAGTTGGTGCGGGCAGCGGCTATGCGGCAGCGATAATAAGTCAATTGTCTAATCAAGTTTTTGCTACGGAAATTATTCCTCAATTGGCGAGGCAAGCGCAAAAGAATTTAGCCAAAGCGAAAATAGATAATGTTACGGTCGTGCAGTGTGATGGTTCTCAGGGTTATACCTCGGAAGCTCCTTATGACAAGATTATTGTCTCTGCTGCTTGCAGTGAAATTCATCAGGTCTTAATCGAGCAATTGACGGAGGGCGGTATTATTGTTGCCCCTGTTGGTGGTTGCACTACTCAAGTGATGACTCGAGGCATTAGGGCTGGCCAGGCATTAAAAGAAAGCCATTTTGGCAACTATATTTTTGTACCATTGACGGGAAAGTTTGGCCTACAAAGGGATTAAACAGTATTTTCTTTAGAATTTGCATGAAGACCTGTTACCTAAAGCTCGTGTATTGCAGGGGTTTAATCAGTTTTTTTCCGCGATGCGATTATGAATCCCCGTACAGAGCAAAATGCTGTGGTATAATAGCTGATTACTTCCCAATGATGGGGAGATGACAAACATTGACGTTTACACTGATTTTTTTATTAAAAATTAGGTAAGCGTTTTTTTTTCGCCAACGAAAAGTTGCGTTGGTCGAATTTTGACACGGAAGTCTATTCATTTTTTTGGCGTTGAGGCCTGTTGAGATTGCTACTGATGTAGTGATTTTTGCAGGCCTTTTTTTAGAGGCTTTTCGTGGAAGAGAGATTAAAACTGTTTTCATTTACAGGCAAATGGCGCATTTTGCATTTGACATGGTTTGCCTTTTTTATAACGTTTGTTATTTGGCTAAGTTTAGGGCCGCTGATGCCATTTATTCAGGAAGCATTGGGGTTGACAGAGCAACAGGCCAAAGTACTGTTAATTTTAAATGTTGCAATGACCATTCCAGCAAGAATCGTGGTTGGGATGCTGGTTGATAAGCTGGGCCCTAAAGCCATGTTTTCTTCCATTCTAATACTTGGTGGACTTGTTTCAATTGCATTTTCCTGGACGAATTCGTACGAGCATCTGGCGCTTATGCGATTCCTGTCAGGCTTTATTGGTGCTGGCTTTGTGGTTGGTATTCGAATGATTTCTGAATGGTTTCCCGCCAAACAAACAGGTATTGCACAAGGCATTTATGGTGGCTGGGGTAATTTTGGCTCTGCCGGCGCTGCAATGACATTGCCCTTTATTGCTGCAAGCTTTGGGGGTGTTGATGGATGGCGATATGCAATTACATTGGCAAGTACATTGGCCATTATTTACGGTATTTATTATTACCTCAGTGTCTCTAATACCCCCGAAGGGTCCACCTACTTTAAGCCCAAAAAATCCGGTGCTATGGAAGTTAATGGTTTGACTGATCTGGTTATGTACATCCTAATGAACATACCCCTTTATCTTGCCTTAGCGTTATTGGCTTGGAAATTAGCGCCCTCTGGAATGGGGTTGATTTCATCGACTGTGGAGTTAGCAATCTATGCCGCACTGATTGTAATCTATTTCTTTCAGATATTCAGAATTTGTAGTGTAAATGCTGACTCTTTCAAGAACCCTGCGCCTAAGAGGCATCAATATAAGTTTAGGCAGGTAGCAATTCTAGATTGGGCCTACTTTGTAACGTTTGGTACTGAACTTGCTGTGGTTTCAATGTTGGCAATGTTTTATGTGGATTGGTTTGAATTGCCAAAAATAACAGCCGCACTGTTGGCTGGTGTTTATCCATTTATCAATCTTTTTGCCAGGCCGGGTGGTGGCTGGTTGAGTGATAAATTTGGTCGCAAACAGATATTAATTGTGGCTTTTTCAGGTGTCACTTTAAGTTTTCTATTATTAGGTTATGTTGATAAGGTCTGGTCTGTATGGCTTGTGGTTGGACTCACTGTGGTCGGTGGTATATTTTCTAAAGCGGGCTCAGGGGCGGTTTTTGCGATGGTGCCACTCGTTCAAAGACGTTTAACGGGGCAAATTGCAGGCATGGTTGGCGCTTTTGGAAATGTCGGTGCAGTGATATTTTTGACCGCAAATTCCTTGCTGGACTATGGCCAATTTTTTACTTTTATTGGTCTGTCGAGCGCTGTGGTGCTGCTCATAATTGCGCTCTTTTTGGAGGAGCCAAAAGGCCATATGACGGAAGTATTGGAGGACGGTACAGTGCAGATAATTAAAGTGGGCTGCCAATGAAGCGATTAAAGTTAAGTATTCAGTCGCGCTCTGTTGCTGGTGTCAAAGATGAAAACCAAGATGCCTGCGCTTACCATATCCCAACTGCGCAGTTGTTTGAACATAAGGGTATTACTGCTGTCATTGCAGATGGCGTTAGCGCTTGTGAAAGGGCAAAAGAGGCCAGTAGTGGTTGCGTCCAAGGCTTTTTGACTGATTACTATGCAACGCCCGACTCTTGGAGTACAGAGCATTCTGCAAACAAGGTGATTTCTGCGCTTAATAATTGGCTCTATTCGCAATCAGTACGCACCGATAAAGTTTCATCAATGTTATCCACCTTGAGTGTTTTAGTTTTCAAATCAAATATTGCACATTTATTCCATGTTGGCGATTCTCGTATTTATCAATATAGAGATGGTGTTTTAAGGCAACTCACCAAAGATCATGTCATGGGCGTCAACTCAAAAGAAACTTTTTTATCGAGAGCAATGGGTTTTGACCTACATGTTAATGTGGATTATCAAACAATTAACCTTCAATTGGATGACCGCTTATTAATGACGACTGATGGTGTCCATAATTATCTAAATCACGCATCATTAGAAAGGTTGATGAGTAAGCAAGCCACTGCCGATGCTTTGGTTGATATTGCGATTGTGAGTGGCAGTGATGATAACCTCAGCGCCTTGATTTGTGAAGTTGAGCAACTGCCCGAGAAAAACCTCGATGAAGCGTTTGATGAGTTGGTGCAAAAACCGATACCGCCAGATTTGGAGAGTGGTATGAAGATTAATGATTTTGAAGTTGAGTCATTGATTCACTGCAGCTCTAAAACTCAAGTCTACCTTGCAACAGACATTCACACCAAGCAACAGGTGGTTTTAAAAACACCGTCGGTTAATTATGAAGATGATCCGGCTTATTTAAATCGTTTTGTCTATGAGCAGTGGGCAGGCCAAAGAATACACAGCCCTTATGTGGTCAAGATTCATAGTAGTGGTGAAGATGCTCAGTTCTTAGCTTATGCAATGGAGTATATCAAAGGCGAGACGCTGAGGCAGTGGATCGAAAACAACCCTAATCCGTCATTGGGCGCGGTTGTCAGGATCGTTAAACAAATTATCAAGGGTGTGAGGGCCTTTCATAGGCAGGAAATGTTGCACTGCGATTTGCGGCCTGAAAATATCATCATCAGTACCATAGGTGAGGTCAAGATTATTGACTTTGGCTCAACCAGAATTGCTGGTGTTGCGGAATTATCCAGCCCAATTATTAGTCCCAACAATCAGGGAACGCAGGGCTATACAGCGCCGGAAGTTATCTTGGATGACGAAGTCTCGCAAGAATCAGACCGATTTAGTTTGGCTGTGATTGTTTACGAAATGCTCAGCGGTCATTTGCCCTATCTAGATAAGCTTAATAAACACCTAAATAAAAAGAAATTAAGCAAAGTCTGTTATCAGTCTTTACTTGAACACAATGCACACATTCCAATTTGGGTTGATGGCGCTATTAGGCGGGCATGTCATTTGTCCAAAGAGGAGCGTTATGAGACTTTGTCTGAGTTTTTGTACGATTTGGAGCATCCAAATTCGCAGTTTTTAAAAGTCACACAAATCAAGCAGCCAGGGTTTGTTTTAAAGAAATACAGATCATTGATTGCATTGTCTTTTGCGTTGAATATTTTTATGTTGTTAATGTTGGTTAGTTAAAGGAGAGATGATGAAAAAGTTGGTATTAATTGGCAATGGTATGGCCGGTGTTAAAACACTGGAAGAGTTATTAAAGGTAACAGATGAGAAATTTGATATTACCGTATTTGGTAGTGAGCCGCATGGTAACTACAATCGTATTATGTTGTCTCCGGTACTGGCAGATGAAAAAACCATTGATGAAATCATGATTAATGATCTTGATTGGTATACAGACAATAATATTACCTTACATACTGACAGCACGATTACTCATATTGACCGCAGCAGTAAAACTGTGGTTGATGACAAGAGTAATAGCTATGATTATGATAAGTTATTAATTGCAACCGGATCCAACCCATTTATTCTACCAATTGAAGGCCATGATTTAGAAGGTGTAATTGGTTTTAGAGATATTGCTGATGTTGATCAAATGATTGATGCCGCTAAGAATCACAAAAATGCCACCGTAATTGGTGGCGGCTTGTTAGGTTTAGAGGCAGCAAACGGTCTAATCAAACAAGGTATGAATACCACCGTGGTGCATTTGTCAGAAGATTTGATGGATATGCAGCTGGATTCGACAGCATCACAAATGCTACTGCTGTCACTGCGACAGAAGGGCATGCAATTCAAGTTAAAAACACAAACCCAGAGATTAATTGCTGGCAACAGTGGGCGTGTGGAAAAGATTGAGTTTTCGGATGGCTCAACCATCGATACCGATTTGGTGGTGATGGCGGTTGGCATTCGTCCCAATATTGAGCTGGCACAAAAATCTGGCATTCACTGTGAAAAAGGGATTGTTGTGAATGATGCGATGCAGGCTTTTGAATCCAGCATTTATGCAGTTGGTGAATGTGTACAACATCGTGACCGTTGTTACGGTTTGGTGGCGCCTTTGTTTGAGCAAGCCAGGGTTTGTGCAAGTCATATCGCAGAATGTAATACTGGGCTGTACGAAGGCTCAATCACTTCGACCAAGTTAAAGGTCACTGGAGTGGATTTATTTTCCGCTGGAAACTTTAGCGGTACAGGCGCTAGCGAAGATTTGGTTTTTCAAGATGCATCCCGAGGCGTCTACAAAAAGATTGTTATTGACAGCGGCAAAATTGTCGGTTCAGTGCTTTATGGTGATACCACTGATGGGGCCTGGTATTTTCAATTGATGAAAAATGGCGATAACATCGAGGATATGCGTGATCGATTGCTGTTTGGTCAAGCATACGCAGGAGACTCTGCGTATGGAAGCACCGATATGACGGCGTCTATGGATGATTCAGCAGAAATTTGTGGCTGTAACGGTGTCTGTAAGGGCGAGATTGTTAACGCCATTAATACGGGTGGCTTATCGACCTTGGCAGAAGTACGCGCACAGACCAAGGCGTCGAGTTCATGTGGTTCGTGTACTGGTCTGGTAGAGCAGTTAATTACCTCAACATTAGGTGTTGAATATTCAGGTTCTCCTAAAAAAGAGCCACAATGTGGTTGTACTGAATACAGCAAACAAGAAGTGCACGATTTTGTCTTCCAAAACGGTGCTGATTTTGACACGGTATTCATGGCCTTTGCGGCAATGGGTTGGAACAATGCAGACGGCTGTCACCTTTGTCGCCCTGCACTAAATTATTATTTACTGGCTGCAAACCCCAGTTATAAAGATGATGCACAATCTCGCTTTATCAACGAAAGAGCACACGGTAACATCCAGAAAGATGGCACTTATTCAGTGATACCGAGAATGTGGGGCGGCGTTACCACCCCGGACGAACTGAGAGTGATTGCCGACGTTGCTGACAAATACAATGTTTCAACGGTGAAAGTAACTGGTGGTCAGAGGATTGACTTATTAGGCATTGTCAAAGAAGACCTACCAAAAGTTTGGAGTGATTTAAACAGTGGTGGTCTCGTCTCTGGGCACGCTTATGGTAAGGCGCTGAGAACGGTTAAAACTTGTGTCGGCAGCGACTGGTGTCGTTTTGGTACCCAAGACTCGATGGCCATGGGCACTAGGCTTGAGCGCATGACTTGGGGTTCATGGATGCCACATAAATTTAAGATGGGAGTTTCGGGTTGCCCCAGAAACTGCGCGGAGGCAACCATTAAAGATTTTGGCGTGGTTGCAGTGCAATCCGGTTGGGAGCTACATATCGCTGGCAATGGTGGCATCAAAGTTCGCATCACCGATCTGTTAACCCGAGTCGATAGTGAAGAGGAGGTGATTGAATACGCTGGCGCCTACATTCAACTTTATCGCGAAGAGGCTTTTTATTTAGAGCGCACTGCACCCTGGGTTGAACGCATGGGATTGTCCTTTGTCAAGCAACGCTTGGTTGAAGATGGGGAAAATAGAAAAGCATTGCATGCAAGATTCCTGGTTTCACAACAGAATTCACAGAACGATCCGTGGCAACAGCGCGTCGAAGGGGCAGAGGCCCACCAATTTGAAATTATCACTCAATCATGATTAAGGAATAGCTATGACAAACTGGATACAGGCAACAGAACTGGAAAATATTCCAATATTGGGCTCAAGAGTGTTTCGCTCGGGCGAGCAAGAAATTGCTATTTTTCGTACCCGGGACGATCGCGTTTTTGCTCTACACAACACCTGTCCACACGAAGGCGGGGTTTTGTCTGAAGGTATTGTTCATGGTCATCAGGTAACGTGCCCACTACACAACTGGGTGATCAGTTTAGAGGATGGAGAAGCTCAAGGGGCTGATGAGGGCCAGACTGCTTGTTTTGAAGTGCAAGTGAGGCAAGGAATCGTCTACATTAACTTATAGCCATAAACCAAAGTGGTCAAATAAAAGGATAATAAATGCTGTTTGGAAGAGGACAAAAAAACCCGATAAAAATTACCGACAAGCAAATTGTAGAGTGGAAGTATGCTACTTGTGGTTATTGCTCTACAGGCTGCTCTATGGAAGTGGGCTTCAATAAATCCGATGAGGCGGTAGCTTCTAGAGGAGTGGGTGGCGCTGATGTAAATCGTGGAAAACTATGCCTTAAAGGCCTTTCTGAGCACGAATTATTCACTTCTGCCGGTCGTGGTAATAAGCCCTTAATACGTCAACATTGGCATCAGGATTTTGCTGAAACAAATTGGAATACTGCACTCGATGCTACTGCAGCAGGGTTGAAAAAAATACAACAGAAATATGGTCGAGATTCTATTGCCATTATTTCAACAGGACAAATGCTCACTGAAGAGTTCTACACCCTGGGTAA
>Ga0105352_1001590_pt1 | contig 11556 bp, 12 predicted proteins | sample EN8Hudsemesocosm_FD_83507 | JGI IMG/M metagenome (GOLD analysis project Ga0105352, IMG submission 83507) | Methane-oxidizing microbial communities from mesocosms in the Hudson Canyon - EN8B Hudson Canyon | ecosystem: Environmental > Aquatic > Marine > Cold seeps | place: Hudson Canyon...
TCCAAAAAACAACCTGATACATGTAGGCACAAATAAAAGCCAAACTCATCAAAGGAAATAAATACCTTAATCCGCTACAGGCTTCTACAACTTGCAATTGATAGTTACCTAAATCAATAACATTTCCTTCCAAAAAAACGGGTATTTCGCAAACACGAATAAAAGCAACACCTAATTGAGATGAGATAAGCTGTAATTTAGCCGTTAAACCCGCTTGTAATACCGGCGGAATAGGAAAAGAAAAAGCGATCAGCAAGATAGGAATTAGTATTAAGCGCGTTACTTTATAGCCACAAGCAGATAACGCGATACCAATTAGTAAAAAAATGAATGAAAACCTGAGTAAAAAATAAATATCGCCGACGGTACCTATAAAATAAATCCCCATCGCAAACAAACTGACAACTATCCCCACCCAGGAGGGATTGAACCTTTCAGCTAAGATAAGCTCCTTTTTTTGCCATATAAAATATAAGGAGACTAGAGGGATCATGTATCCGTGACTGTACTCTTCTTTGCTGTCCCATATATTAACGAGGTTAACAAAAGTATCCCAATACAAAATTGCAGTTAAAATACCACTCGCAGACAAAAGGAGTAGAAAATATTTATTTTTTAAAATACTCATAAGTCAAAGTTATACATCAATTAATCCTCATTAACAAAACGCTTGATAGCTTTAATTAAATCGACAGAAACCTCAGTTTGTATCTTTTTTTCTAAACTAGTTCCTTGCCTAACCAAATCACTCATTGCAACAAGTAACTCAGCCTCATTATCAGCCACACTAATATTACCGAAATGAGAAAGGCGGGTAGCCGTTGCTAGTTGATGGTCATTACGATGTTCGCCATTACAAGCTAAACGTGGCAATAATAATAACACTTTCCCAAACTCTAGAGCGCTAATAATCGTCCCCATACCAGCATGAGCGACAACAAAATCTGCTTTAGACAAACACTCTATATACTGATCAGGCGTCATGGTTTGACAAAATTCAAAATTTTTCGGCTGGTAATTTGATATGCCAATTTGGGCATATATTTCCTGAGCCTTATTTTCTGCCGCCCATTCATCAACGGCTTTTATCAGCCTATCAAAGGCTAACTGCGACCCAACTGTAACAAATATCATAATACAGCCCCACAGAATAATGGGCCTTCAGGTTTTGCCAAATGCGCCCATTGGGTTAACCACAAGTCAGCATAAGGCCTAACTTTTTCACCACTCAACGACATTTTCTCAGCATTCGCCAGGCTATCTAACCAAATAGTTTTTATATGCATTTTTTTTGCAAAAAAAAGCGCAAAGAAGCCAACAGACGCACCCGTGCTAATAACCACATTAGGACGCACACGAATTAACAACCATATTACTTTTAAAGCCTGCCACAAGAGTCTAACTTTATTCCACATTGAAGCATCGGGTAATGAGTAGAATATTTCATTCGGTACAAATTGCGCATAATTTGGGTCAGTCGAAGCATAACATTTATTAAAGCCTTCAAAAGCAGGCTCTATCCTACGCATTTGTTTCCAATGTCCACCACAAGATGAAATAAAAAGAACTTTCTTTTTTTTATTAACCTCTACTTGAGTCATCTCTTTCCCACTTGGTTTGTTTTGTTAAATATTGATAGTTAGCTCGAATTCGCGAAATAATATTGACACCGAAATAGATCATTAATTTTGGCCATAACTTGAATTCAAAAAAAAGTTCTTTTAAAGCACCTGAATAGTCCTTTGCTTCATTCGCGACTAATTCAGGGAATTTATCTTTTAATTGGTAACGCCCTAAACGACTACGCGTTTTAATTTTAATTAAACTAATTAAATCTTTTGGCGCAGTCACAATCGCATAATGATCTTTGGTAACAGTGCGCTCACTTTCATTAAATAAACAGCGTATATACCCATCATCGGCAATTAAATCAGGAAACTGGTCAAACCTAGATCGCCCTTCTTCAGACAATGCATATACACCACTGCCAATCATTCCCGCCTTACAATAAGGTAAGCTTAGCCAAATATCATAAAATGCACGAACAAACCATGAACTTTTAGATAAATCCATTTTAGGCTCGACCGAAGTTGCTAATCCTCCTACTTCTAGTGTAGAGCGCATAGCTAAAACGGCATCAACACTTAATCTAACGTCAGCATCTAAATAAATTCGCGGATAATATTTTGCTACATTATCACCTAAATTAAGTGCATTTGTTTTTGAGGGAACATCTGTTTCAATACAAATAACATCAGAACACAGGCTCCTAACGACTGAAGCCGTATTATCAGAACACCCATTACAAACAACAATGACATTTAAATAGTTCTGATTAATAAGGTCAATAAAAGGCTCAAGACACCCTGCTATGCCATAACTTTCATTATGAGCAGGAATAATAATAGTTACCACTTTAATAATACCCTTTTAACCAAACACTTCTTAATTGCCAAACAGCTTCCCAAACCTCATAGCTCTCATCGTTCTTTTTACTTTTAACCAATAAGCAATACACTTTATAGGCTACGTACCTTGATAATGGCCATAACATTAATAAAAAAACACCAAAGCTTATTGTCACAGGACTCCAATGATTACGAATAAGCTGGACTTTTGCTTTTAATAATTTAACTAATTTATCTGCACGTTTTTTTTCTGATGCGCCACCATAATGAATAATTTCAGCTTTATTTGTAACGATGGGTTGATAGCCTAATTTATTAGCACGAAGGCATAAGTCTGCTTCTTCCATACATAAAAAAACGACTATCAAAGCCACCCAATTGATCCCATAATGCTTTACTGATAAGAAAAAAACAGCCTGAAACAATATCTACTTGCTTAATAGAATCTCTTTTCCAACCGCCTAACCCTTCTGGGTTAAAAAAAATATTATTTGAAAACATCACAGCAAGCCCAGAAGCCCTACAAAACAAACTCCATGCGGTCATTTTTCCCCAGCATGAGGAAGGGTTAAGTGAGTGGTCTGAAAAAAGTGTCTTTCCACCCCAGATTCCTGCTTGAGGATAGTCTAATGAAAAAGATAATAGCTTATCTACCGCCTTATCTAAAGTAACAGTATCTGGATTAAGCAATAACAAATACTCTCCTTTTGCTATTTTCGCACAATAATTATTTCCTTCAGCAAAACCTAAATTATCTTCCGATGCAATAAGGTTAACTTTTGGAAATTTTTCACCAATAGCTTCTACCGAACCATCCTCAGAATTGTTATCCAACACAATTACTTCCACACCCTCTAAATCAGTTTCATTTAGCAATGACTCGATGCACTCTAATGTCATATCACAGGTATTGTAACTAATAATAATAACGGATAATTTAACTTTACTCATAATTTCCCTTTGATTAACTAGCCATATTCACAATAATTCAGCATAATTCTTTCAATTTTTATATTTATTCTTGACACACATATAACTAACAGAATCCCCCAGCAGAGCATAATATCTACACAAATTTATAATTTAAAATCAATCGATTATAAAAATAAGTTGATTTTTCATGAAGGTATATACTCTCATATGCCCATTTTTATGATTCAATATCGCCAGAAATCACAGAGAACGGCACATAATAACACTTAACCAGATACATTAACCAGCAGGAGAGGGAATTTAAACGAAGGGGGTTCAACGGTTACCCAGGAAAAATAGCTATAGGAACAACAACTCGATTACCCTACTCAAAAAGATATATTGCTTAAAACCTGAATCCATAATATCACTATGAATTCAGGATAAAGTAATGTAACTAATTAGCCCCTATTTTATTTTTATAAAAATCCGAAACCCTTGGTAAATTAGCCAATGAACTGCCAGCACCATAGCGTAAATTTATTTCATTTAATATTCGTGTAAACTTATCCGCATAATCCACCAAAGAAACCGTTAAATTATTTTCATCAACACCTTCTATGTTATCTAATAATTTAAATGAATTAGAATAATTAGAAATCACTTCATTACCCGTAGAACCAATTTTTCCTTTTGTGCCAATCATTATCCAGCACGCGGCACCATTATCAAGAGGCTCAGTCGTGATCGTTACATTTTCTGCAATTACAGATGCTTCTACATCGTACAAAGAAATACCATGATATGCATCTACGTCAATTACATTTCCAATAACTGATAACCTAGATGATAAACCATCAAAATACCCTATTCCTTGTAATGGACCAGGAAATGCAGGCCGTTCCACATCACTAGAAATGATTATATTATTAATTATAAGGTCATCATTCCCACCAATATTTCCTTGGTACCCTTGTATACCATCATCATGGTTAGCATTTACATTTAAGTTATTTTTGATAACATTAAATTGCACTGTTGAATTATTTGCAGACACTCTAATTCCATCACCAGTATAATTATCAACAACATTCCCACTCACATGGCTATTTGGAGCCGCTAGGGATATTCCAAAATTTATATTACGAATCATATTATTGATTATATTAAATTGAGCTCCCTTTGTGCCTATACCAATTCCAACAACTGCTTTGCTAGTCCAATCCTCCTTACTCCAAGCAGATGCATCATCAACTGTATATATATACGAGTCAACAACCGAAATATTATCACACTCCCCAAACCAGTCATTAAAACAAAGTTTAACAATACCTCCCGTACTACTAGAAGAAAATGAAGGACTAATTGTCAACCCCTCAAAAAGAATATTTGTTGCTGAATGTACCTCTAAACGACTTAATTTTGGAGTCTCTCCGTCATCAGCTTCAATAGTAATCAATTCATCATTATATGAATTTCTATAATAAATTGAACCATGATAGCCTGATTTAAGCTTAATGATATCTCCAGCCTTTACTGGCGCTCCACTAAAACGAACAACACCATTTTTATCCTTTGTTTCTATATATCCTTTTTTAAGAACAGCTTCTAAAGTACTCCATGGTGAACTTTTGGAGCCAGAATTTTCAATATTCCCAGAAACGGGATCAACATAAAAATAGAGGGCTCAGCCTTAGCGCTGATAAGAACTGGATCTATAGTTGCGGATAGTATGTGATTACTACCAATAGCCGTACTTGTACTTGTATCTGTACTTTTACTACTTACTAGGTGTGTATCTATTACTTAAGAATCTATTTTTTGTAATTGTGATACCAAATGTTCATTTCCATATGAGTTAAATATCCTATTTGCAACATCTGAAAATTTTGAATTAAAACCATTTATGTTGACATCATTGTTGAATATATCAGTTACATTTTCATCAATTGAAACAGAAAATTTATTCACTCCATTACCTTCAATCACATTTTCGTTTGGAACCAGCCTACCTTTGGAACCTAGTCTTAACGATGCAGCTACGCCCGTATCATCCTCTTCCAAGTTATAAACAACATTATTTTTTATTTCTGACTACATTGAATCATAAAGAATTATTCCGCTCGATTTAACACCCACTACGTTATTGTCTATAAAAAACGAATCAATTGGCCCATCATAAAAAACAATCCCATTACCTCCATTGGAAAAATTCGAGACATTATTATAATCGGACAGAAATATATTATCTTGAATTACTACATTTTTTATACCAGAAGCCCCATTGTACCCCCTAATCCCAAAGGTTTTTCCAGCCCTAATACCAAGACTATTTTTTACCACATTTTTTGTTACAATCATCTGGTCTGCACTTACATTCAAACCATTTTCAAAATAACCAGATACAACATTATTATCAATTAAAGTCCCTGGCGATGAAACAGTTATTCCATTTTTTACATTTAAAATATAGTTATTAATAAATTTAAAATTTGTTGAGCCTCTAGAAACTGAAATACCACTAGATGACTTTGTTAGCCAGTCATCCCTATTCCAAGACGACACATCAAGAGATGAATATATAAATGAATCCATCAAGGTGATATTATTACAAACTCCAAACCATTTATTAGTACAAAAGAGTACTATTGAACCTCCACCAAAATCATTTTCATCAAATGCTGGCGAAATTGCTAAGCCCTTAAAAACTAAGTTTTCCGCTGAGTGAATACTCAATCTACTTAAAGTTGGCTTATGTCCTTCATCAGCCTCAAAAACTATTGGTTGTTCATTATAAGAGTTTCTATAATAAATTTTCCCATGATACCCTGTTCTTAATTTAACAATATCTCCAGCCTCAATAACCCCATATTCATTTCGAACATTACCATTGTAGGATTTAGTTTTAACATACCCTTTTTTTAAAACATGCTCCAGTGTATCCCAAGGGGAGTCAATACTACCGTCATTATCTATATCTCCAGTTAATGGGTCAATATAAAAAATATTGTGCCCCCCAAGTGAAGTAGGATTTTTTGCCATTTCCATGTCAATACTTTTAGCTGTAAATTCTTTTTTATTACCACTACAGCCACTTATTATAAAAATAATATATACTAAAATTGCTATTTTTTTCATGATTTATCTCTGTAAAAATTAATAAATAACCACTAACTGAAAGCGACTAAGGAATACTGCAATCTGAAAAATGGTACATCTCAAAACCTCAATACTATAAACGCCTAACTTTATAAATATTCAGATCCCCCCTAGAAATTTCAGAAATTCGCCATGCCTGATACGAACTATCAATAGCTTGGAATTGTTTTTAATTGAAATATGATTTTTTCGATAGGGTCTCTGAATATTTACCTAACTTTTATACGAATAACCAGTATCCTTCATTTTCCACTTGATAGTTTCAAAATAACAATTTTGATTATCTATAAAAATCAATGCATTATATTTTTATGCTTTATGAATACTGCCGAATAACCTATCTATTATAGGTAAATACAACGCCCCTCAAAGTCGCAAGGGGCTAACCTTATGTAAGAAGAAATATCCTACCCGCTTAGTCCTAGAAAGTAAATTGTACTTTAGTGCAACTTAGTAACTTCTCATTATCCACTGGCAGCGGCCGCATGGATGACTTCTGATAACGAAGGAATGCCTCCTACACCCAGTAAGCTAATTTTCATTTTTAACCAATAAGCAATACACTTTATAAGCTGCGTACCTTGATAATGGCCATAACATTAATAAAAAAACACAAAAACTTATTGTCACAGGACGCCAATGATTACGAATAAGCTGGACTTTTGCTGTTAATAATTTAACTAGTTTATCCGCACATTTTTTTTCTGATGCACCACCATAATGAATAATTTCAGCTTTATTTGTAATGATGGGTTGATAACCTAATTTATGCGCACGAAGACATAAATCCGCTTCTTCACCATACATAAAAAAACGGCCATTAAAACCACCTAACTCATCCCAAAGAGATTTTTTTATAAGAAAAAAAACAGTCTGAAACAATGTCAACTTGCTTGATAGAATCTCTTTTCCAGCCGCCCAACTCTTCTGGGTTAAAAAAATATTATTTGAAAATAGCACAGCAAGCCCAGAAGTCCTACAAAACAAACTCCATGCGCTCATTTTCCCCCAGCATGACGATGAATTAAGCGAATGATCAGAAAAAAGCGTTCTTCCACCCCATATTCCAGCTTGAGGATAATCTAATGAAAAAGATAATAGCTTATCTACCGCCTTATCTAAAGTAACAGTATCTGGATTAAGCAATAACAAATACTCGCCTTTTGCTATTTTCGCACAATAATTATTTCCCTCAGAAAAGCCTAAATTATCTGCTGATGCAATAAGATTAACTTCTGGAAATTTTTCACTAATCGCTTCAGCCGAACCATCAGAAGAATCATTATCTAAAACAATAATTTCATAACTCAACGGCTTAGATTACTCAACAACCGACTGAATACAATCAATTGTCATTTTTTTTGTATTGTAACTAACTATAATAATAGAAACATTAACACTCATTTTATACCGCCCTCACTTTATTGCTAGTCACTGAAACAATACAGCCCATTAACAAGAAGAATAAGCCCGTCACCTGTCCAAAATAAGAGGCCGCCAGAAAATTCATCATGTGAGCAAACAACATCACCCCCGCACCCCAAAATATCCACAACTCAGCATTAGAATTGGTTTTTTTAAGCGCTCCGCCGATTAAGGTAAAAATTTTCAATAAAAACATAATGAAAAAAATCATCCCAAGCAGTCCGCCCCTAAGACCTTCAAGAATATACTGATTAGTGACATCCCTCATGCCATGCCCCCAATGTACAGTTGACAGACTCCCCACCATCCACCACTCCCCAATATGGTTAATAGCTTCTTGAATTAAACGATAACGATGATCGCCTGTTGAGCCACCACTGATGTCTACCCTAGAAATAAGATGCCATATAGGTTTTTCCATAGCAAAGTGCAGCATAACAAGCAGAAAAATCATACTGTTTTTAATGGCAGGCATCTTCCTCCTTAAAGGAAACATAGAGATACCTAATACACTAAACAACACCGCCATAACGGGTGTACTAGAAGCCGTATTCGCAATAATGACCAGCACACAGCCGATAAACAAAGCCAATTTACTTTTTGAAAGCCCGCCCCCATACCAAATCGCCGCCAGCCACGGTAAAAAACTCGCCCAAAAAATTCCCGCCGTAATAGGGTGCGAAAACGGCCCTTGACAGCGTAACCGACCATTCCTAATTAAAGTAAAGTCATACAGCCCCCCAAAAACAGAAAACATATTTCTTCCTGTTCCCCGCTCAATTAAAAAAAAACACACCATCGGAATAGCCATAAAGCCAATAAAAACCGTTATATTTTTAATATCGTCAATTGTTCTTATAGAGGCACGCCCAATATAATAGGCACCGACAACATCAACCATATAGCCAGTACGAGTCACCACCCCCGAAACATCCCCGATCAGAACACCATAAGCAAAGATAGACCAAATCGCCCAATAGCAGATAAAATAATCTGGCTTTTCAAGCTGAAGCTGAAAATTTTGTTTATTCAAGTAAATACGGGCAACCGTCACCATCACCAGTATTCTAATAAAACTAAAATCCAGTGAACCAATCACCACTCGCTGGGCGCTTGGAATAGCCACCATAAGAAACAAAAGAGGAATAGCCAAATAATGGCGCGGGACTTTTAAAGCAACAATAGCTAACACCACCAGCACAGAAGCACCAATCGGGTGAACTATGGTTTGACCACCTACTAATCTCACACTATCCCCTTATTATTTTTAGTTTTCCAACACATTCAATCAGCCCCTCCAGTAACCACACAGAGGCAAAGCTTGCATACCCATCATCATTCAAAACGACGGATACACTCACTTTTAAATATTACCTATATGCGCCCCATGCCAATCCAATACATTTCGGGTTCTGGTTGTTATTTTGAATTTTCATATACCTGTCCATATAATCAAACAAAGCATCATGCCCCCCAGTATGGCTTTTTAAAAGTATAATTTTATTCAACATAATTTTACCTTAACAAAAACATTAACAACGATATAGCCCCAAACAAAAATCAAAACCAACAAGCCTTAATTCTTCGAAACAAGTTAATTATCCTTACTGGCGTTACAACATAAACGAATGGTTTATAAAAATAGGGGCCTAAAGGATGTAATTTTGCACACTGCCAGCCAACAATACACGCATCAAAAAAACACCCCTGCCTTTTCAGATCAATCACACTTTCCATGCAATGAGGAATAATATCTGCATCCAAATACCGCCCTTTAACAGCCCTCGGTTTAAAATCAACTTTAAACTGATCAAAATCCAAAGACCGCCTAACACAAGCTTTTTCCCTGACCACATTCACACTAGCATTTGTCTTATTCGCATCTCGTCGAATGGTCGAACTATAATTAATCCGATAGGAATACAGACAATCACCCAACCTAACCATAGGGCACTTTTCCCCCACCCTTAAAACAAAATCCACACCCTGCCCTATCCACAATGTATCATCAAAGCGCATACCACTCAAAGCAGACAAGCGATACATTCCCGTTGGATCATGTGCAGGCATAGAAAGTTGATCGATCAACTGTTGACAACCCCGCTCATCAATGGATTTAAAAGTAGGAGCAAACCTTTTCTTCCCTAAAAGCAAATCGTGCCCACTAAAAACAGCAGCCAAAGTTTCGTTATTTAACAAGCAATCGAGCATTACCTCAATCCTCTGAGGATAACTATTATCATCCGCATCCTGAATTAGAAAAAAATCACCTGCCACTTTCTCCAGTGCATGATTAAGTGCAACAGATTTACCCCCGTTCTTTTGACTTAACAGCCTAATTCTAGAGTCAGTTAGATCACGAATAGAATCAATACAACCATCCGTACTGCCATCATCAACGATAATTATTTCTATATTTTCATGCGTTTGATTAACAATACTTAAGACTGCGTCATTAAGGTACTCGCCAGCGTTATAAACTGGAATTAATACTGATACTAATTGCTGTTGCGACATATTATCCACTCCAATTTTTTATAATAGCTCATCTTAACGAAACAGTTTTTTAAATGCTCTTTTTAAAATCTTAATCACATGATAAATGTAGATATTAGTTCTATTTAATTCCTTGGACTCAACTAATTTTTTAAGACAAAAAACATATTCACGAATACTCATGCTCCTTACCGAAATAAAAAAATACCATTCAAAAGTAATGGAAAATTTAACGTCATTCATGGCAAGCACCTCTAAGTCATTAGGTAACTTATTTAAAATGCTTGTTCGTATAACACTATACGTCCCCAATAGTCTAACGAACTTATCATGACTTGAAACCCCTCCCCAAATACCGCCACTGTGAACTCTATAAGCTGTATTACCAATATTATCCAAACATTTACATTTTCCATGAAACCCTAGAAAGTGCCATAAAACTGCATCTCCATTAAACACTTTTACATTAGCTAACCCCATCCACTCTGACAAATCAAACCGTCTAAACATCATAGAACCCGTAATTGCAGAACCCAGGCCAGAAATCATCGTTTTTTCATCAGAATCACCAAATTCATTAATGATGCCTATCTGTTTTCCTTCATCATTTATGATATTTGCCGCCGTATAACAAACAGAATAATCTAAATTAGCTGACAAAAAATCCATCTGATACTGCAATTTATGCTCACCCGTCCAATAATCATCGCCCTCACACAGCGCCAAGTATTCACCTTTTGATTGTTCAAAAACCGGTGACATAGGCGCAACCCCCTGCGAATACTGATTTTCAATTTCATAAATAGGCTTAATGATTAACGGGTATTGCTGTACATAGCTCCGGATTATCTCTGCCGTGCGATCGGTAGAACAATCATCACGCACAATTATCTCAAATGAAAAATCAGTCGCTTGCATTAAAAAGCCATCCAATGCCTCTGTAATGAAATTCTCATGGTTAAAAGCCGTACAACACACACTCACCAGCGGCTGATCACTTGCTCCCCAGTTTGCCATGATTTGTTCTTGTGTCCGCTGAATCATCTTCTCTCCTTTTTTCCTAATATTTTCACTTGAATAATGGGCTGTATTTGTGCCACAAATGCCCTATAGGCACTGGGCTTAAACACATAATTAAACAAACCATACAACCCGA
>Ga0105352_1001601_pt1 | contig 11504 bp, 8 predicted proteins | sample EN8Hudsemesocosm_FD_83507 | JGI IMG/M metagenome (GOLD analysis project Ga0105352, IMG submission 83507) | Methane-oxidizing microbial communities from mesocosms in the Hudson Canyon - EN8B Hudson Canyon | ecosystem: Environmental > Aquatic > Marine > Cold seeps | place: Hudson Canyon | collected...
ATTTTTTGAGCTGCGACTTCATCGTGAGCGGGAATAATTATTAGCTCTGGTTTTTGTTGGTGCAGCTGATGAATCTTTTCAACGATTTGATTGTTTTCATCTAGGTGCCAATCAACTGGGCTTATCCAAGAGACTATACGGGGTCTAGGTTTGTTTTCCTTAAAGCCTTTCTCCGTCCATGTTGCATCACCGATAAGGAAATACCGCTGCCCTGAGTTTAAGTTGATAAATAAGCCTAGGTGGCCTGGTGTATGACCTTCAAGGTCGACTAGCACGAGCTTGCCATCGCCAAATAGATCTTTGCTGTGCGAAAAGCCCTCGTAGGCTTCAGCGTCTAATTCAAAAAACTGCCATAGTGTTGTATCGAGTAGCAGCTCCGGCAAATAAGCTGGACGGTGACCATGCTCTGTTGCTTCTGACACACTTTGTTTCTGAGCCCAAACCGGTGTGTTAGGGAAATCAGGAAGGCCGCCAACATGGTCCCAGTGTAAGTGACTGGGGATGATAGCTAATAAGTCTTTTTCCATGATGTTTTCTTTTGCTAGCTGGTCAATCACAGGGGTTGTTTTATCATATGCAAAGAGTTGCTGTAGCAACCATCCATTCTGTTCAAAAGCTTGGTCTATATTACGTCCAAGTCCTGTATCCCAGAGTAGGTTGCCTTCGGGGTGCTCAATGAGTACTGCGGCATGAACTAGCTTACGCACTGTGAAATACGACCCATCTTCCACCACAAAGGCCTCTGGAGAGCCTTTTGACTCTCCCGTGATAAGTAGTGAGATAGCCACGCTGTTTGGGGTTGAGGCCGATACCTGCATGGTAACTAAGATACTTAAGATAGCGAGCAAGGTAATGGCAAGTGGGGTTTTCATGCTAGGCTCCGTTTTAATCTGATTTTCTATTTGAAGTCATATTCTAGGGTAATGTTGGATATATCAATAATATTATTAAACTAGATATAAGCAACATTTTATCTATGGATGTTGCGCTGTTCAAAAGGCGTGAGTAACCGCCGATTATCGATAATTGTAAGCAGTAATCATCAACATATAATCTGCATGTGATGGGTTCATATCAGTTTATGATGAGTACTTAGAAAGGGCAGAAAGTAGGTTTAATATATGGATCAGTGGCTAATGCAGAATGAAACAGAAGTGCGATTGGGCTTCTTCATTGGTGTATTTGTATTAGTGGCGCTATGGGAGCTTATGGCTCCACGTAGGAGCCTCAATTATTCAAAGACTGTTCGTTGGTATAGTAATTTGGGTGTGGCATTTCTAAATAGTGCTGTATTACGCTTAGTGTTCCCACTGCTAGCTACGGGATTAGCGGTGATGGCTGAACAAAATGGTTGGGGTATTCTAAATAATGTTGATCTGCCCTATGGATTGAGTTTTGTTATTGCTCTAGTGCTTATGGATTTAGTGATTTATCTGCAGCATGTGTTATTTCATGCTCTTCCTCTGCTTTGGCGTTTTCATCGGATGCATCATACCGACCTAGACTTTGATGTTACGACGGGTGCCAGATTTCATCCTATAGAGATTATCCTTTCCATGGTCATAAAAATGATGGTGGTGGTGGCCATTGGTCCTCCGGTATTGGCTGTTCTGGTTTTTGAAGTGTTGCTAAACCTCACCTCTATGTTTAATCATGGGAATATCCATTTGCCCATAAGTCTCGATCGAATCTTACGTAAATTTGTGGTGACACCAGATATGCACCGTGTGCACCATTCGACTCTTTCTACGGAAACCAATACGAACTTTGGTTTTAATTTACCTTGGTGGGATCACATGTTTGGTACCTACTGTGATCAGCCAGAACATGGTCACGAAGGAATGACGATTGGTATTACACAGTTTCGTCATTCAAAGGAGCTGCATCTTCATCGGTTGGTTATCCAGCCATTTTTAGGTTCAACCAGGGAATATCCCATGGGCCAGCGAAGAAAATAGATTCCATTTTATATAAATACAGTTAGATACTCCTTGTTTACACTTGGTGATAAGAAAAATCATTAATTAATGACTGATTGAAAGAGTACATGTTCCATTAAAATACATTGTCTTGAATCGGTCCTGTGTCTGTTGATAGACTCAATTGATTCTTCACTAAAGATAAGGAATAAAAATGAATAGCAGAGTATACGCTCAGTTTCTTGCAGTTGTGACGGTAACTTGCTCGATGATTTTTGCAGGGTGTGCCCATCAGATGCAAAAAGTCAGTGCGGATGAATACTCGGGATTTCTAGGGGATTACAGTAAGTTGACTCCTTCATCCGGTGGTAAGGGAATGCGCTGGATCAGTGAAGATATTAAGCAATACAGTAAAGTCACCATAGACCCTGTCGTTTTATACCCGCTACAACAGTCAGGTGGTGCTGAAAGAATCATTTTGTTGAACCGTATCAAAAGCTATTTGGGTGACGGTATCGTTAAGGCAATCGCTGACAAGAACATTGAAATTGTGAATAAACCCGGAGAAGGCGTTGCGCGAATTCGGCCGGCTATTACAGGAATAACGTCGGAAACAGCGGGGTTGAAAGCCTATCAGTTTATTCCTGTGGCATTGTTATTTCAGGGTGCAAAGGCAGCTGCGGGAAAACGAGATGTAGCAGTAAGGGTGTTTTTGGAGGCGGAAGTGGTTGATAGCACTAATGGCAAGGTGCTAGCGCAAGTAGTACGTAAGGGTACGGGCGAGCAGACGAATGGGAAAGAGCCGATTTTTGAGGCTATCAGACCTGTACTTGATGACTGGATTGACGAAGGTGCAACAAACCTCGCTGCTCTGTTAGCAAAGTAAACAGCATTTTCTGAAAATAGAAAACCCTGAGCAATTACTCTGTAATAGGAATTTACATCAGCGTTTAGGTTGGGGCCAACTACACAAGCCTACATCAGGAGATAGGATTATATGAAGCTTAGTCGACTACGTATCACTAATATGCCGGTTCGATTGATTACATTGCTGATGGTGATGTTGGCGGTGGGTTGTAGCAGCGATGGGGGGGTTATTGTCTCGTCACCTCAAGCGATTATATTTAACGGTCCCGGATTGGCCGCACAGCGATTTGTGCAATATAAACAGGGAATACATGAAAAGGCTGCTGCAAGTGTTGCTGAAGAAGAGGATCTTACTAAACAATCAATAAAAGCTATTAGCGTAAACAAAACGCCACAAGCTATTAATGTTTACCAGCGCATTGCTCAAGATGGCAATATGACCGAATCTATCCGCAGGCAATCACTTTATCAAATTGGTTTGATTCATATGAACCGGTTAAATGACCGAAGAAATGATGGTGAGGCGCTAAAGGTCTTTAATGATTTGTTAATAGAATGCCCAGATTTGAATCTGTGCTCTAAGGTAAATGATAAGATTGCTATTCTGAATGAGCGTAAAGAAATTACCGTCCATTATAATCCGAACGCGTTAGCTAATATTCGAGGCAAGATGAGTCGTCGTGCTGCAGCTTGTATGGCAGAAGAACCAGAGCTATTACCTGAGTCAGCACGTGCTATTAGTGAGGGTAGAACCGCACCATTAATCAAAGGACTGTTGCACCTATACCTTGATACTCAAGAGGAAAAAGAAGTGCGTGCGCAGGCATTGTATCAAGTGGGTTTAATCTATATGAATACTAATAATGCTGCCCGTAATGATAAAAAAGCAATATTTTATATGCGTCAAATTCAATATGATTTCCCCGATTCGAGCATCTGTGATGGTTTAGATGTGAAAATTGCAGAAATTAAATCTAGGCATACTGCACAAGCAGCACGATAGCTGAGTTTTAGAAATTACATCAATATCAAATCGAATTGGCTGATCCTATAGCTCTGTCCCAGCTATTGTGCTGGCACGGAGTTATAGGTCGGCTGCCAGTGTCTAAGAGAACTACGAATTTTAATATATGATCGACTATCATCTTTAGTTTAAGCTTCTCTCGCATGGTTAGAGGGGATTATTCTTATTGTGTCTAATGGATGATTCCTTAGTGATTTGTATTATTAATGGCCCTATTGCTTTGCTCTGAGGCTTGCTTTTCAAACACTGCTTTCTATGCAGATTAGTGGTTATTTTTTCAGTATTATTGCAACTCTCTAATTATCCTATACTAAATATAGATTTACTCTGTAGTTCTGTGTACATCTGTGCCAGGTGAGAGCTATGTGCGCTGCTTTACCTATGCTGAATGTATTTCTATACCGTTAATTTTGATACGAGTAAAGATGGTGACTTTTCTAAAGGCATTTGTTCTGAATCTTGTGCTGCTTTCTCTTTCTACTACCGTAATGGCTAAAGAAGAGTCGCCATTAATTGTCCGTGTCTCGAACTATCCCCCTTATTATTCTCAAAGTGAACAAGGTGATTGGGTTGGAATAGAAATTGAGGTGTTGGAGGAGGTGCTTAAAGAAGCAGATCTCGATTATGAGTATTTGCAAATGCCTTGGGGGCGTGCATTAGAGCAAATGAAAGTCGGTGAAGTAAATATTATGTTGGCGCTAACTCGAACAACGGAAAGGGAAGAATATATAGATTACGTTGGGGCATCTCGCTATGAACAAATGGTATTGGTGGTAAAAAAAGAAAATGAAAATATGGATATAAGGCGCTTGGATGATTTGACCAAGTTTAATAAACAATTTGGTCTTCAAATAAAAGCTTACTACCCAAAGCTTAGTGAAAGAATTAAACAGGATGAGAGTTTTAAAAAACATTTTTTCTTGGTAAAGGCGAGCAAGCAAAACCCTGATATGACGGTAAACGACCATACATTGGGTTTCTTCGAAGATAAAATAAATATCATGTATGCCATAAGAAATACGCCAAAATACGAAGAGTTAGTCATACATTCTTTTTCCTTGGCTGAACCTACTCCTGTTTATATTGGTGTAAGTAGAAAAGTTAGTTTAACCGTGCGCACCAAGCTTAAAGAAGCCTATGGTCGCCTTGAGAAAGACGGGGTATTGACGAGGATTCTGGATAAATGGAGCAAGTAATTGCTCTGCATTATTAGTCAAACTCGGTGTTGCAAACCTCAATTCGCAGCTACACTCCTAATATATAAAGGGAATAATTGATCATAATGGAAGTGAATTCGACTAAATAACAGCACCGTAGCAAAATTAACACATCCTCTAAGCCCTATTTTCACGTTAGTCATTGAGAGGGTGTTCTCTTACTTAAAACATAGTTTTGCGTGTACAGCATGTGTCATGCGAATAATTCCCGGTTTCTTCACTGCCATCACTAACCTGCTCTGATATTTATTACACATGAGTGTGATTTTTGTACAGCCGGTCTAACATCTGCTATTTGTTAAGAGCGTGGAATGTTCTTTATTAGGTACTGTGATAATGTGCATGGCATTCGCAAATGTGATTTTAGCGTGATATGGAGATAGACATGGTAGGAATTCAGAAAACAATTAAGCAGTGGTTAATTCTGGGGATCAGCGTGCTGAGTTTGGGCAGTGGTATTGTGCATGCCGATACTTTAGATGAGGTTAAGAAAAAGGGTTTTGTTCAATGTGGCGTGAGTCAGGGCCTGCCTGGTTTCTCAAACCCTGGTGAGAAGGGCGTTTGGACTGGTCTGGATGTGGATTTCTGTCGTGCTCTGGCTATTGCCATATTCAAGGATAGTGAGAAGGTGCGTTTCACTCCTTTATCCGCTAAGGAACGTTTCACGGCGCTGCAGTCTGGTGAAATTGATATTCTTTCTCGTAACACAACCTGGACCACTACACGCGATACAGCCTTAGGCTTGAATTTTGCTGGTACTATTTTCTATGACGGTCAGGGCTTCTTGGTACGGAAGGATATTGGTGTCGCTAAGGCTGGTGAGTTGGATGGCGCAACTATATGCACCAATGCGGGCACGACAACAGAGCTTAATCTCGCAGATTATTTCCGTAGCAATAATATGCAATACAAACCGGTGGTTTTTGATAAGTATGATGAGGTTATAGCCGCCTATGAAGCAGGACGTTGTGATGCTTTTACCACAGACCGTTCAGGTTTGTTTTCACAGCGCTTAAAGCTTAAGAATCCAGAGGATCATGTGATACTACCTGACGTGATTTCCAAGGAGCCTTTAGGCCCTGTTGTACGCCAGGGGGATGACCGTTGGTTTAATCTGGTGAAGTGGACCTTGTTTGCTTTGATCGAAGCAGAAGACCTAGGTATCGATTCTCAAACCGTTTCTCAGAAGAAACTACAGGAGAATCCAGCGGTACGCCGTTTATTGGGTATGGATGGTAAGTTTGGTGAAAACCTGGGCGTTGCTAACGAATGGGTGGCCAACATTGTTATGGCGTTAGGTAACTATGGTGAAATCTATGAGCGCAACGTGGGTAATCAGTCGCCACTCAATATACCTCGAGGTCAAAATAATATCTGGAAAAAAGGTGGCTTGTTGTACTCGCCTCCTTTCCGTTAACGATTGATCATTATCTAGCTTGGGTCAAGCACGATAAGCTTGGCCCAAGATGTAATTCTCATTATTATGCTTTACGGACGCGTAAGTAGTTTTTAGAGATGCACGTATGGAAAAACTCCGAGATCCTCGGGTAAGAGCCTGGATTTTTCAAGTTGTACTGCTGACATTAGTTGTTGGTTCTATATATTTTCTGGTGAGCAATACCCTAGAAAATATGGCGCGTCAGGGTATTAGTACAGGCTTTTCTTTTCTTAGTGACAGCGCTGGCTTTGGCGTAATTATGTCTCTGATTGATTATCAGGAAGCAGACAGTTATGGCCGGGTTTTTCTGGTCGGCTTACTTAATACTCTATTGGTCTCAGGTCTGGCCATTATTATTGCTACTTTTCTGGGATTTGCTATTGGCGTAGCACGTCTCTCCCATAACTGGCTTATTAGGAAGTGGGCAGCTTTTTATATTGAAAGTTTTCGAAATATACCTCTGCTATTACAGATATTCTTTTGGTATTTTGCGGTACTGCGTCCGTTACCAGGACCTCGTCAAAGTATTTCATTAGGAGATACTTTCTTTATTAATAATCGCGGTATCTATTTCCCAGAACCTAGTCTGGATAGTAACGGCCTTTGGTGGTTGGGTATAGCCTTGGTAGCGGTTGTGATTCTGTTTGTGTTTCGACATATATCCCATCGACGACAGGTCGTCACCGGTAGTTACCTACCCATGAAAAGTATTACCTTTGCGGTGCTTACTAGTACTCTGGTTATAGGTCTTTTGGTTTTAGGCCAGCCTTTATCTTGGGAGTTGCCAGAATTAAAGCGATTTAATTTTGTCGGTGGCATGGTGTTAATTCCAGAATTTATAGCCTTGCTACTCGCATTATCACTCTACACAGCAGCTTTTATCGCCGAGATCGTAAGAGCGGGTATTGAATCTGTGAGTAGTGGACAAACTGAGGCGGCACATGCCCTTGGTTTGAATCGTCCCATGACCCTTAAGTTGGTCGTAATTCCACAGGCACTGCGAGTCATCATTCCACCGTTAACTAACCAATATTTAAATCTGACAAAAAACTCGTCTTTGGCTGCTGCCATTGCTTATCCCGATTTAGTGAGTGTCTTCGCTGGTACTGTGCTAAATCAAACGGGACAAGCAGTTGAGGTGATAGCTATTACCATGGCGGTTTATCTAACCATCAGCCTCAGTATTGCGGCTCTGATGAATGCGTATAACAAGCGCAAAGCATTAGTGGAGCGTTAGATGAATAAGAAACTAATGCACAGCTATTATTGGATGCGGGAAAATTTATTTGATTCGCCCTTGAACACATTATTAACACTGCTTGCCTGTGGTTTGATGCTTTGGTTGATTCCTCCGTTTTTCGATTGGGCGCTGTGGAATGCTAGCTTTACTGGGGATACCAAAGAAGCTTGCGATGGTGAGGGCGCTTGCTGGGTTTTTGTTAAGGTGTTTCTACCGCAATTTATGTATGGCTTCTACCCCGAGGAGCAGCGTTGGCGGATAAATCTAGCCATCGGAATTCTAGCCCTGCTTGTGTTTTTATTAATGCGCTGGCGCCACGAGCAAAAAGCAAAACTATCTCTTGCTGCATTAGTGTTATATCCCGTATTGGCCTATGGGCTGTTTTACGGTGGCTATTTAGGTTTGCCTATTGTGGAGACCAGGCTGTGGGGTGGGTTATTTCTTACCTTGGTTGTTGCCATCAGCGGTATTGTCGGAGCCTTTCCTTTGGGCGTACTGCTGGCACTGGGACGACGTTCAGAGATGCCAGTGGCGAGAGCAGTGAGTACGGTATTTATTGAGCTTTGGCGGGGTGTGCCATTGATTACTGTGTTGTTTATGGCCTCCGTAATGTTGCCGCTTTTTCTGCCTGAGGGGGTTAATTTTGATAAGTTATTACGTGCACTTTTCGGCATCATGTTATTTGCGGGCGCTTATATGGCAGAAGTAGTGCGCGGTGGGTTGCAAAGTATACCCCGTGGGCAATATGAAGCGGCCCAAGCTCTGGGTTTGAGTTACTGGAAACAGATGGGATTTATTATATTGCCGCAGGCATTGAAGAATGTGATTCCCGGTATCGTGAATACCTTTATTGCGCTATTTAAAGATACAACCTTGGTATTAATCATCGGTTTATTTGATTTGTTAGGCATTATTCAAGCGACGGCGACCAATGCGAGCTGGCTAGGCCATGCCATCGAAGGTTATGTGTTTGCTGCGTTTGTTTTTTGGGTGTTTTGTTACAGTATGTCGAGATACAGTCAACATATTGAGATGAAATTAAGTGCAGGTAAGGAGAATAACTAATGACAAATGCACAGCAATCAAATGCTCAAAAAATGGCATTGAGTTTTCAAGGTGTATCCAAGTGGTACGGTGACTTTAATGTCCTACAGAACATTAGTTTCGATGTGAAGCAGGGCGAGCGTATTGTTATCTGTGGTCCTTCTGGCTCAGGTAAATCCACCATGATTCGTTGCATTAATCGACTTGAACAACACCAGAAAGGAAAAATTGTTGTCAATGGCATTGAGTTGGCAGAAGACGTAAAAAAAATTGAAGCTATTCGCCGTGATGTGGGCATGGTGTTTCAGCACTTTAATTTATTTCCCCATTTAACCGTACTAGAAAATTGTAGTTTGGCACCGATCTGGGTGAGAAAAATACCCAAAAAAGAAGCTGAAGAATTAGCTATGCAATTCCTAGAGCGTGTCCAGATTCCTGAAAAAGCCAAGAGTTATCCAGGACAGCTCTCAGGCGGTCAACAACAAAGGGTAGCTATTGCTCGTGCATTAAGCATGCAGCCAGAAATAATGTTGTTTGATGAACCTACATCTGCATTAGACCCTGAGATGATTAAAGAGGTGTTGGATGTGATGATTGAGTTGGCTGAATCTGGAATGACCATGCTGTGTGTCACTCATGAAATGGGTTTTGCTCGTGAAGTCGCTGATCGTGTGATGTTTATGGATGGTGGTAAAATCATTGAAGCTGCACCGCCAGAACAATTTTTCAGCCAGCCAGAAAATGAGAGAACCCAGCTATTTCTAAATCAGATTCTAAATCATTAGTGCTGACTATCTACAATAAAGGGTCATCAATTTCGAAGTATTGAGCTATTCAATGTGAAATCAATCTGAGTGTCGACTTCAACTTACTGATTTACATGCCTATTTATATTAAAATTATATTTACCCCAACTAAGTAGTTGGGGTACTGCGTTTCTATTGTCCTTCCATATTATTTATTGTCCCTACGTGTCACTTTAAACAAGCGCTGTAGCAATGGCCTCGAATATGAGGCTATAGTATTGTAACGATCGATACAATACTGAGATTAATACTTATAGTGTGATCAAAGCTCTGTGATAAAGAGCGAGTGTTAATAGGTGGATCGGAATGGAATGTTTACTAGACGGCCTGTAAATTCGGCATGAACAGAGCGCAAGCTAGTTATTTAACAGTTAGATGAACTTCATTAATGGTCTGCATTCATCAGTTGACTCTCATCTTTAAGGTAACGGTAACATGACTCATACTTTGCCCCACTCCATAAAATTAAAAGACCTTATTCGCAATAGATCATACTTTACCCAGCGATTAAAAGGTTTCATAGGAGTTCTTAAGTATCTAAAATCGGATGCAAAGAAAAAACAATATACCTATCCCAAGTTGGTAGAAGATAGGGTTAATGAATTCCCTAACAATACCATTATCAAGTATGAAAACCGGAAAATAACTTATAGCGAATTTAATAAGGCAGCAAACCGAATTGCCCATTATCTTGCCAGTCAGGGTGTTGGCAAAGGCAATGTTGTGGCGCTTTTTATGGAAAACCGGCCTGAGTATCTTATTTATCAGTTAGCTATTACTAAGCTTGGTGCCACGGTAGCACTGATCAATAATTCCCAAAAAGGCCAAGTATTATTACATAGTTTGAATCTGGTAAAGCCAGGTTCTGTAGTTGTGGGCGAAGAGGTATTTTCTCCCCTGGCAGATATTCTTGATGACCTCACCGTTGCTGTTGATGTGTATCGGGTGCCTGATACAGATACCATTAATCAACCTGGTGACGATGATGGTAAGTTTATTAATATCGCTAGGGCTTCTTACGAATACCCCGAAGATAACTTACCCGTTACTCAAACGATTACCCCAGACACCACGGCTTGGTACATTTATACATCCGGTACAACGGGGCTACCTAAAGCCTCTACCCAAACCCATGACCGTATGGCGAAGGCATTTGTCGCTATGGGAAAATTCATGAACCCGGTAAAAGAAGAAGATGTTATTTATAGTACGCTGCCGCTCTATCATTCTACTGCACAGGCAACTGCGTGGTTTCCCTGTGTGTGTAATGGTGCTGCTTTTGCCATAAGTCGTAAATTTAGCGCCACAAAATTCTGGCAAGAAATCACCTTACACCAGGCAACAGGTTTTGGTTATGTGGGTGAGTTGTGTCGTTATCTGTTGAATAAGCCAGCGCAGAAAGAGGATAGTTTAAATTCAGTAAGGTTTGTTATTGGTAATGGCTTAAGACCAGAGATCTGGTGTGAATTTAAAGAACGATTTGGCATTGATGAGGTGCGTGAAATTTACGGCGCTAGTGAAGGGAATCTGACAGCATTTAATATTTTTAATCTCGATAAAACGGTCGGCATGATTTTGAGCCCCCACCAATTGGTTAAAGTCGACCAAGAAACTGAAGAGCCTATTCGAAATAAGAACGGACGCCTCATCAAAGCTAAAAAAGGCGAGCCAGGATTATTGCTCGGTGAAATCACTGACGAGATTCCTTTCGAAGGTTACTCCGATAAATCTAAGAATGAATCCAAGGTGATAAGAGGTGCTTTTAAGAAGGGTGATATGTATTTTAATACTGGTGATGTTCTCAGGGATATCGGTTGTAAGCAACTTCAGTTCTGTGACCGTACCGGCGATACCTTTCGTTGGAAGGGTGAAAATGTTTCTACTGGAGAGCTTGAAAATATTGCAAATCAACACCCTATCGTTGAAGAATCAGTTGTTTACGGAGTGGA
>Ga0105352_1001609_pt1 | contig 11456 bp, 10 predicted proteins | sample EN8Hudsemesocosm_FD_83507 | JGI IMG/M metagenome (GOLD analysis project Ga0105352, IMG submission 83507) | Methane-oxidizing microbial communities from mesocosms in the Hudson Canyon - EN8B Hudson Canyon | ecosystem: Environmental > Aquatic > Marine > Cold seeps | place: Hudson Canyon...
GACCGAACTCGTATTGCCCTACCCTTGCCAACAAATTGTTTTACAAGAAATGATTCAAACCATTAGTGAGCGGATGGCGAGATTAAAACGACTGGACAATGAACTGACGTATCAAGTAAAACAATGGCGTTATTACCCTGTTGTGAAGGCAATACAAGCCTTACGTGGAGTACGTCTATTAATTGCAACAGGATTGATTACTGAACTCGGTGATTTAAGACGGTTTGATACCCCCAGAAAGCTAATGAAGTATGTGGGATTAACCCCAAGCGAACACTCAAGCGGTAACACCCGAAGACTCGGGGCCATTACAAAGTGCGGCAATGGACGAGCGAGGCGACTCTTAATTGAAGGCGCTCATAGCTATCGTCATGCCGCTAAGATTTCAAAGGAGATGCAGCTTCGACAGGAAGGACTTCCCAAAGCAATTATTGATAAAGCATGGGAAGCACAGTTGAAATTGTGTCGTCGATATCAACGACTCATGATGCGAGGTAAACCTCGCAATGTCGTCATCACGGCTATCGCAAGAGAAATGATTGCTTTTATCTGGTCGATCTCAAGAGAAGTCGTTTTACCGAGAGTCGACCCCAGAACACGTTTATCACGAGTACCAGCTTAATGAGTTTAGTGTTAATGCATTGGATCAGGCAACGGGTGTGGTGTAATCACCGACGGCGTTAGGTAGGCAATGTAGCTTAATCGCATTGATCCACGAGCATAGACTGAAGACAGGCACCACGACGTAAAAAGTAAGGTCGGATAGGTTCTTTGAAAGAAGAGCAACCCACAAATACCAGCCTGATAACCGTCGAAATTATCTGCTTCATCTGATGCATTAGCACTTTCTAAGATAAAGAAAGGGAAGTTAGTTAAAAAAGAACAAAGCTCTGGCCGTGCAATCGGCAGGAATTTGTACGTTTATCTTGACGTGGGGAGTCATACCAACGCCGCATTAAGCGGACTAAAATTGTTGGTTATAATGTGTAGCGAAGCGAAACCTAACCAACTGTTTTAGTTCCGTTTAAATGCCTTGTTAGAGTACCTATACATCTATAGGTTCATACATATCATTCTCATTAATGATTCCTAACTTTATAACTATATTGGGACTTAAACTTTCTCTTGCGTCGATCAATTGACTTAAAAATCTAGGTGTTCTTATTTCATGAGGATCGTCACGTATAACTAAAACAATTTCCCCATGACTTACACTCTCTATTGTCATAAAGCGCTCAACTTGCATTATTGCTTTCTTTACTCTCATTCGAAATGAAGTCATCAACCTCCTACTTGGGAAGGATTTTATTTCAACGACAGTGTACCCTTGAGATGTTTTTATAACAAAATCAGTTCCATGCATACCTTGTTGAATTTCTAACCCATTTTGCATGTAATATTCTGCTACTGCTCTTTCAGCCATATAACCAAATGCAGCAGGTGATTCAGATTGATAGAAATGTATGATTTGCTCACGATCTTCTTCATCTAAATCTATTTCTCCTAGTTTATTCATAGCAATACTCAGTATTGCTTTTACTTGAGAAGTTAAACCTTTAATTTTTCCAAAATCCTCCTTAGTTAAAAATCGATTGTGCGCCACTTTATTTCTTAGTTTATATAGAAGCTCCCATTTTTTTTCTAACCCTTGTGAATCCTCATCTAATAAAGAAGAAAAGTATTTTTCCCAATTAGATTTAGGTACATACTTTAATATTTTATTACGGTCTGAATCATCAAATTTTGTTTTTAATAAAACTTTATCTAATTCATCAAGAGAAATATCTCTTTTTTTCTGAAATAATACTTCAGATAAGTTAATAAAATCTAGCTTGTAAAGGTCATTTAAATGAACATCTTCTTCTTCAAATTTTTCAATCTTTTTAGCTAAATCAGGGTGAATCGTTTCTTTTGACCAATCCATTCCAACATTAATCAGCATGAACTTACTGATTAACTTTCTCATTACATTTTCGACATCATTAATTAAAGGATATGCTTTGTAAGCATAATGCCTACCAATATCATCCCAAAGTATGTTAACAACCGTTGAATCAGGATTTATTCTCTTACTAATTTGTTTAATTTTGTTCCCAACTTCAGAAAACTCATCAACTAATTCATCATTTGTATTTTCTAATGCAATAAGAAAATATCTTTCTTTATTTGAAGGGATGTTATCTGTTTCGACTCTAAATTTAACTGTTATTAAAGGTTTAGATTTAGGGGTTCTTTTGTAAGTTAGTTTTTGCCCTGTAATTGATATTAGAGAATCGACTTTTAAAAAGTCGATAAATGCCTTTTTACTATTACAAAATGAATCATCATTTGTAACAAGTACTAAAAATTCAATTTTCACTCAATGTCCCTTTGATGACGGTGGTACTCTAACGCCCGCGTCAACTGCCGGAGGCTACTGGCGCCTTTTGTGCGGTTTTTGCACAAAAGGTGACAGTGGCCGGAGGTCAGATTGCACGCGCTTGTTAGGTGATTCTACTTTAAAAAGCCTATAAGTACTTACCAAAAAGCTCATTAACCCTTTCTTTACAATATTTGTCTTCACCTCGCCAATATTCTACAAACACCCAATCATTTCTTCCTTTAATCGGACGGTCATAACTTCCGGGCTTTAAAACACCAATACTTGCAAGTATCTCAATTAAAACCTGTCTTTCTGACTTATTTGACTTTATGACCTCTGCCAGACGTTTTTCAAGCGTACTTGGATAATCACTTGGCTCAGAGCTATCGATTGTTTTTAATATTTGCTTAAAACATGAAATATCTTCGTCATTTGGTTCAGATATATCGGAATTAATAAATTGAGTTAAGTCAAAATGGCTGTATAAGATATCGCCGTGACGGACTCCACCCCATTTGATTCTTTCAAAATTTAAAACACTAAGATCGCGACTTTTATATGATTCATCACCGATCACTCCATATTGACTATCCTTGCAGATACCGCACGTATAGGTGTGTGAAGTTGGCTTTCCATCTGTGAACGATGTACCAGAAATTACAGGTGAATATTCATGTTCCGGTATATTTTTAACAATCGAGTAGGTTGATAAAGCCGATCTCCAATCTAAACGACGACTAGAGAGGCTGCTTAAAAATGCTTTTGCTATATCATCCTCGGATATTTGGTGCTCCAAGTCTTTAATAGACTTAATACATTCATCATGATTTATTGAAAATGGCTCGAACATCAATCCTTTTGATTTAGCATATTCAAAATCATCTACTGAGGTGTGTCTATCTTTATCGTTCAGCCAACCATTTTTCCAATAAGCAGAAAATAGTATTTTTTTTGCTTTCTTATCCACTCTATCTAAATACTCCCTTCACCTAACAGCTAATTCTACGACATTAAGTCGTATATCAATTTTGGGATTATAATATCTAAGTTCATTTTGTTTTCAATAAGTTAACCTTTAAAAATACCGCTTTACGACCTAATGTCGTATATATGGTAACAAATTCACATTCATAGCCCCCACAAGCACTGTTCATCCATACAGGATCATTAACAAGGAAGTTAATTTATGAACGACATACCCAAAGCTATCCCTACCCCACCTGTTCGACTAATTGATCAGATTAGATTAGATACTTCATTCGGCAACGAGGTTTAGCGTATAAAACTGAGAAAACTTACGTCAGCTGGATTTTAAGATATATACGTTTTCATAAATTAAATCACCCGTCTGAGTTGTCAGAACCTCATATTGAGATGTTTCTTGATGACCTTGCTATTAGACAATATGCAGCTAAAAATACACAACGAACGGCGTTAAATGCAATCATATTTCTATACCGTGAGTTTCTTAATATTGAAATTAAACAGCTAAAATTTTCTTATGCTAAAGCCCCTCGAAGGCTGCCTGTTGTTTTTTCTCATACTGAAGCTATGTCCGTAATACACATACTCCCCTATCCGTATAAACTTATGGCTAAATTAATGTTTGGCTGCGGCCTTAGAATTTCAGAATGTTTACGGCTTAGGGTAAAAGATTTAGATTTTGCAATGAGTGTAACGATTGTTCGTGATGGCAAAGGATGTAAAGACCGCTCAACGGTGCTCCCAAAAATTTTACAAGAAGCTATCTCTAATCAAATCGAGCACGTACGTTTAATATTAAAGCAGGATACAGAAAATAAAGTTAGTGGTGTATTTATGCCGAATAGACTGGCTATTAAGTATCCGGCTGCATCGCACAACCTTGAGTGGCAATATTTATTTCCCTCTAAAAACATTTCAAAAGACCCTAGAGCTAATGTTTATCGTAGGCATCATGTAATGGATAGAACCCTACAAAGAGTCGTTAAAAAAGCTATAAAAGAATCAAAAATCTATAAGCATGCAAGCTGTCATACCTTTAGGCATAGCTTCGCTACATCTCTCCTTCAACAAGGGTATGATATTCGTACCATTCAGAAATTATTAGGTCATGCTAAGGTTGAAACGACTGAAATTTATACGCACGTAATCAATCAAGGCGCTAATGCTGTTAAGAGCCCTTTAGAACGATGCATTAATTAAGTTTTTGTTTAATTACTTAAAAAACACGATGAATAAGTAGACGTTTAGACTTGAGAATTGTAGGTTGTACCTCATACAACTTTTTTCTTTTCTAAGGTTCCAAGCCAATGAAACTATCTCTTAAACTGTTTATCATTTTAGTGCTTACCGTTCAGTCATCTGGTTGTGCTGCAAGTAGCCTGAGTAAAGTTTATAAGAAGGTCGACCCTTCCGTAGTAGTGATACACACATCGGATGAAAGCCAGCATATTTCGGTAACAGGCAATTTAATTTCTAATACCGAGCGTGGGTTAGGTACCGGTGTAATCATTTCTAAAGATGGCCAAATTCTTACCGCCTCACATGTGGTACAAACGGCTGATCGATTAAATATTAAACTAGCAGATGGCCGTGAGTTTAAGGCAACGACGCTTTCAACTGTACCATTTGCTGACCTAGCGTTGATAAAATTGGATAATCCACCTGAAGACTTATCCCCAACGTCATTAGGGGATTCTGGTGCAACCGAAGTGGGCGATCCAGTTTTCGTTATTGGTACACCGTACGGGATTGAACACACGCTAACGGCGGGTTATATCAGCGGTAAAAGAGACATGGGGCAAGCACCCTTAGGTGGCAAGCTCATATTTCTTCAAACGGATGCCGCGATTAATAAGGGAAACTCTGGCGGCCCGATATTTAATACGACAGGCGAGTTGATTGGTATTGTTAGTCATATTAAATCTCAATCTGGGGGTAATGAAGGTTTAGGTTTTGCAACCAGTATTAATACCGCAAAAGAGCAAATCATCAATCAACCTGCATTTTGGAGTGGTCTTGAGCTTTTACCTATACAGGGCAACTTAGCAAAAGCGCTTGGAGTTTCTGAAGGCGCAGGCTTTATTATTCAGAATGTTGCTCAAAACTCGATTGGTAATCGTCTTGGATTACGCGCTGGCACAGTCCCCATTAAGTATGGTGAGACGGACCTTCTGATCGGCGGAGATATAATCACGCGTATTGGCACTCAAAATGTCTATATGACAGGTGAAGCGCTCGTGGCGATTGCTGCTGAGATAGCTAAGTTAAAACTAACAAGTAGTTTTAGTATTACGATTATTCGTGATGGTAAAGAGCTTGAATTAACCACAGAACTCAAAGCCCCTTAATTCGTTTTGGAGGGTGTGGATGAACAAAGTGAAGCCTAACAATTGAATACTTCAGATTTTGTTGGGGTTCGCTATGCTCACCCCAACCTACGTTAAATACTAATATTCACTGTACTCAACCCTAACCTACTGTAAGCCTAATAATTTGTACTACACAATTGAGAAACTTAAACCGGCTTTTTGTTCGAGTCTATTTAACAAAGCATCGCCCATTGCCGTTGACGGTGTCAGCACTCCTGATGATTGCGACCCTTCTTTGCTATCTACTGCAAGGCATACGGCACTCTCACCCAGCATTTTACAGGTAGAACCATAACCTGGGTCTCGATCGCCTGTTACTTTGGCAGTAATGACTTTGCCATCTTTAAATTTTCCGATGACCGTAAAATTAAAGTAGCCAGCCTCTCGCTCTGCAAGTGATGGTCCTTCACCAGGCGACGGCAGCACTTTGTTCAATAACTTTCTGTAGAGTGATTCAGGCTTTCCTACCATCAATGCTCCTAAAGCCACTAAACCGGCATAGCCTTTTAACCTTCCCGATAATCCTTTACCACTCGACATCGCTTCATCGTAGCGAAAGTCTTGGCCATAAGGGTAGCCATTCAATGCATGACTTCGTCTAACAACTCTCGTATTAATAGCAGCCATAATGAAAGGCATGATCCACGCACCAAAATCATCATCGTACTTCACGCTTTGTAAATCGCCTTTATCAGGGCCTGATTGTTCACCACTTGGATTTAAGCCATAGGGATTAAATAAATTTTTAGCGACGGTTGGGTCTTTACTAGCTTCGGCCATCACATTATTCATACTGGCAAAAGTGCCGCCACTAAACCCACCTTTTATGGCTTTTAGACGCATTTTTACTTGCTGGCAGTATTCACCAGTGTTGTTTTTGGCTTCGCGTTGTAAGTAATATGTGCCTAGGTCTGACGGGATTGAATCAAAACCGCAGCAATGTACGATACGACTACCTGATTTCTGTGCCGCGTCATGATGCTGGTCAATCATACGACGTATCCATTGAGTCTCACCCGCTAAATCACAATAGTCAGTACCGTGTTCTACGCAAGCTGCGACCAATTCATTACCATACATGGCGTAGGGCCCAACGGTGGTACAAATGACTTTTGTTTGTTTTACTAAGGCATGTAAGCTCTCAACATCATGACTGTCAGCCGTAATCAGCGGTATGCTTTCATTACCTAAACTTGAACGTATTTGTTCTAATTTTGTTTGGCTACGCCCTGCCATTGCCCACTTTAACTCACCATCAAGCCCGTATTGTTTTAAATAGTATTCAGCAACTAAACGTCCTGTAAAACCAGTTGCTCCCCAGATGATGACATCGTATTCACGCTTATTTTTCATATTATTTTCCATGTATGGGCTTTAATTTAAACGCAGAAAAGGCAAGCTTAGCTTACCTTTTATAATTCTATTTTATTTTCATTTTATTAAATGAATAAAACGCTTACATGGCAGACATGCCACCATCTACCGGCACAGCGATTCCATTCATATATGAATTACCAGGTGATAACATCATCACCATAACATTGACGACTTCTTCTACACGAGCAATTCGCTTCATCGGGCAAGCTCTTGCCAAATTTTTATTTACATCGCCAATATTATTATTGGGGTTCATTATAGGATTATCAACCATGGGCGTTGAGGTGAAAAACGGGCAAATTGCATTCACTCGCACATTCATGCCGCCACATTCAACCGCCGCAGTTTTGGTTAAACCAATCACAGCATGCTTTGCTGCGCCATAGCTGCTGCCCATTGGCGTGCCACCTAACCCTGCCATTGAGCTGACATTTAGAATTGCACCATCTTTTTGTGCACACATTGCTCTAAGTTGATATTTAAGACCAAAAGCAACACCCTTGGTGTTTACATCTAATTGGCGACCTAATGTATCGGCATCAATTTGAGTAAGCGGGCCTAAAGCCGGCGCTATACCGGCGTTGTTAACAGCGATATCCAACCGGCCAAATGATTCAATGGCTGCCGCCACTAGCTGCTCTGCATGCGCTTCTTCGGCAACATCTCCTACAAGTGCTACAACTTTAGCACCTAGTGCCGTTATTTCTTCAGATGTTTGTGACAAACCCGTTTCATTAAAATCTGCTAAGACTAAATTAGCACCACGTTTAGCTAGCTCCTCAGCTAGGCTTTTACCAAATCCACTGGCGGCACCGGTTATCAGTGCTGTTTTATTTGTGAAGTCTAATAACTTATCCATTATTCTCTCCGTTCGTTTATCGTGAATTTAGGTGTCTACTTTTAGGTAACAAGGTGATTTAAATGGTTAACCCGCCATCTACAACAATACATTCACCCGTTGTATAGGAGCTGGCATCTGAAACCAAATATAAAACCGTTCCGGCCATTTCCTCAGGTTCTGCATGACGATGCATGGGGATCATTTGCATTGCTGCTTTGTGCATTGATTCATTTTCAAATAGAGCACCCGCAAATTTGGTTTTCGTTAAGCCGGGTAAGATCGCATTACAACGAATATTCTGAGGTGCACATTCTTTAGCAAACGCTTTGGTCATATTGATCACCGCTGCTTTGGTGATTGAATAGATCCCTTGCATCATGCCCGGCTGCAATCCATTTACTGAAGCAGTATTAACAATTGCGCCACCGCCATTCTTTTTCATCAATTTTCCTGCTTCAACTGACATGAAAAAGTAACCGCGAATATTTACATCAACCGTTTTATCATAAGCCGCCAGGTCGGTATTAAGGATATGACCAAAATAGGGGTTGGCGGCGGCATTATTAACGAGAATATCGAGCTTTCCGTGTTGATCGTTAATCGTTGAGAAGGTACTTTTTATTTGCTCTAAGTCTCCTACATGGCAAGCTAAGGCTTCGGCTGAGCCGCCTGCGGAAATAATCGCATCAGCGACTATTTGACAGTCTTCTACTTTACGGCTCGATACAATTACGTGCGCGCCCTGCTCGGCAAGCAGCTTTGCGATTGCTTCACCAATACCTCGGCTTGCGCCTGTCACGAGTGCAATTTTTCCTGTTAGATCAAATAAGTTGGTCGCCATTTTTTTGCCTGTTTAATTATCTATCACATTTAATTAAGGATTGGCAGCACATGGCTTAGCCAATAAGTTATCATTTATCTATCGCTTATTTAATAAAGCATCTGGTACCACAACAACCTTGCCTTTCACCTTTCGGTTCATCACTTTTGAAAGCGCTTCATTTGTTTTAGACAAAGGAAAGATTTCATCCGTCACTAAACTAACTTTACCGTCTTTATACCAGCCAAATAGTTCCTGCATATTTTGTAAGAAAGGCATCGGTTCATGCATCACAAAGCTACCCCAAAACACACCGATCACGCTATATTCTTTAACGAGCGCTAAGTTGACTGGAAACTCTGGGATCTTACCTGATGCAAAACCAATAACGAGTAATCGACCATTTCTGGCCATGGCTCTGGTACACGCATCAAATGCTTCACCACCCACGGGGTCATACACGACATTCGCGCCTTTGCCGCCGGTTAATTCTTTAATCGATGACTTCAGGTCACTTTCGGTATAGTTTATTAACTCGTCTGCGCCGTTTTCTTTTGCGATGGCGAGTTTTTCAGCAGACGAACAAACCGCAATGACTTTTGCCCCCATGGCTTTGCCAATTTGTACGGCTGCGATGCCGGTTCCACCGGCGGCACCGAGTACCACGAGTGTTTCACCCGATTTTAACCTTGCGCGTTGCTTTAGGGCATGATGTGCTGTGCCATGCGCGCACATGAAGTTGGCTGCATCAATATCACTCATTTCATTGGCGATTGGCATCACGAGTTTTGAGTTTACAATGGCTTGTTCAGCAAAGCCGCCATATGACTGACTGGTACAAATAAGGCGTTGCCCTATTTTTAAGTGCTTTACGCCTTCGCCTAAGGTTTCCACTTCACCACAAAATTCCATACCGGGAATAAAGGGTCTTTCTGGCTTAACCTGATACAGGCCTTGTACCAACAAACCATCTGGAAAATTAACACCGGCTGCTTTTACGTTCACACGTATCTCGCCTTTACCGGGTTCTGGTGTTTCGATCTCTTTGTAAACCAGTGAGTCAATAGGACCAAATTCTTCACATACAATCGCTTTCATAATTTGTTACTCAATTTATTTTTTACGTATTTTCCACTTTAACTTTTTAGCTTCGAGTTCTAGCTTTCAGTTTTAATCACACCGAGGGCTGCCATGGCTAATGGCGCGACATAGGCGCCAACCTTCATGGCACCTTTATTGGATGCATTGCCATCGAGCGCTCGTTTTGCAACACCTTGCGCAATCGCGGCTAAGCGGAAGAAACTAAACGCGAGATAAAACGCCCAGTGATCGATTTTTTCTAAGCCCATTTTTTCGCAATAACTCGCGACATATTCTTTCTCTGAGGGAATACCTAATGACGCTCGATTCAATCCTGCTAAGCCACTCATACTTCCAGGTTTAACTACCGAACTCCCTGGCATACGTAGTTGCATACATTGATAGGCCAAGTCTGCAAAGGGGTGTCCTAATGTCGACAATTCCCAATCGAGCACAGCAATAATTTTTGGCTCATTGGGTGAAAATATCATGTTGTCGAGCCGAAAATCACCATGCACTAATGACACCCGTCCATCATCTGCAGGCATGTTATTTTGAAGCCATTCCATTAGTTGATCCATCGCTGGAATCGGTTTTATCTCTGAGGCTTTATATTGAGTCGTCCACCGCCCTATCTGACGTTCAAAATAATTCCCTGGCTTGCCAAAGTCACTTAAGCCTACTTTTTCAATATCAACACGATGTATCGCGGCTAATACGCTGTTCATGTGTTCGTAGGCTTGTGCGCGAGTATCGATATCGCCCAGCTCGGGTAAAGCAGCATCCCAGAATATTCGCCCTTCGCATAAGTCCATAACGTAAAACATAGAGCCAATAATGTCTCTGTCTTCACACAAGTGGTAGACCTTTGGTACAGGAACATCTGTATCAGCTAGCGCTTGATAGACTTTAAATTCTCGATCTACCGCATGTGCTGATTTAAGTAGTTTTCCTAATGGCTGACTACGCAGTACATATTGTCCAGATTGCGCCTCAATTTTATAGGTGGGATTGGATTGCCCCCCTTCAAATTTAGTTGCCGTTAGCGGCCCTTTAAAACCCGTAATATGTTGCTCTAAATACTGAGCTAATGTTGCTTCATCAAATACTTCTGTCATTATTTATCCTTTCTTTGCATTCACTTGATCAGGGTGAAATCTATTTATTTTTCTGTATTCTTTCTATCCGACTAGCTTCTCATTTTCATTAAGTGCAGTGCTGAATACCCCTTGGCGACACCTCTACCCAGTTGCATCATATGTACTTGGTCTGGCCCATCAGCTAAACGAATACTTCTTGCCATTTGGTATGCCTGCGGCAAAAAAGTATCTTGACTTAGGCCTGCTGCGCCATGAATTTGAATAGCTCTATCAATCACCGTACATGCCATTTGCGGTGCCACGATTTTGATCATTGAAATCAACTCTTTCGCACCTTTATTTCCTGTTCTATCCATTTTATCGGCCGCTTTAAGTGTTAATAAACGTGCCTGTTCAATTTCGCAGAAAGATTTAGCAATATCTTCTCTTACAGAGCCTTGCTTACTTAAGGGTTTTCCAAAAGCTACACGTTGTTCGGCTCTAACCGACATCATTTCTAACGCTCGCTGAGCGGCACCCACTA
>Ga0105352_1001624_pt1 | contig 11375 bp, 10 predicted proteins | sample EN8Hudsemesocosm_FD_83507 | JGI IMG/M metagenome (GOLD analysis project Ga0105352, IMG submission 83507) | Methane-oxidizing microbial communities from mesocosms in the Hudson Canyon - EN8B Hudson Canyon | ecosystem: Environmental > Aquatic > Marine > Cold seeps | place: Hudson Canyon...
ACAACCAATAAAATAGAAACCACCCAAATCAAGCGACGACGGAGTCGGTCATCCAAATAGCCGATAACGGGAAAGATACGGGTAATACGTAGAGCATCCATTAAGCACAGCCCTAACCCTATCTGTACAAAAACTACCACCATAGCGGCAATTTCATAAACCGGATAACCCATAACCACACCAGCACCACCGGTGATTTCCGCCATAGGTAGAGCAATCAGATTATAATTGACTAAAATACCACCAACGGTGATCACCATACCGATTGATGCAATGAAAAAAGTTGAAAGCGCAGAGCTACGCATGGAGCGAACAGATTCATCCGTCGCGGTTCGGATCACCTCGTATTCGTCCATTTGCTGATCAATTTCACGAGCACGCTGAAACAAGCCTTCCATAGAACTGGATATGGATTCCATACGGCGATTTAACGTACGCCAATGCGGCAACATAGTATGAAGGAACTTATGACGAGTCCGAACGGAGTCACGATATTCCTCCATCACCACTTTTTTATGAGCCTTAGAGGTCTCGTGAATTTCTTCTAGAATTTTCGAAGTAGCCTTGTTTTGCTGATCATCTAACTGACTAGCTAAAGCAGTAACCGCATTAACCCAATCCGGTGTGGGTGGCGGCACCTCTGCACTGTTCTGATAGTCCTCTTCAATAATGGTGATCTGCTCATGGATTTCACGTTGCAACTCGGGGTAACCCGCCAGATCCTTTTCCAACACGAGATAGATACGATGAAAGTCCCGCTCCAGCTTACGTTCTAGCTGAGCTCGAGTTTGCTCTATCACCACTTCATGATTACGTGCAGCCAATATCTGCTTAGCACGGGTCAGTTCTTGTGACATAGAACGAAATATCGCAAACAGCAACTGAGCAATGGCTTTTAGAAACTGATGACATTGACGCCGCCCCAAATACAGCAATAGTATCGCCGCCGCCAACAACCCTGCAGCGGACAATATGGGGGAATCAGGCACAATCAACCAAAGATCAGACATAGACAAATAACACTCCCTACCACCTACAATAGGCATAAATCGAACAGTATTCCTACTTTGCGGGCCCTATTTTGATCTTTCCAGGCACCATCCCAGACAGGTCTTTATAGCTTCTATATAGATGCATCCCGCACAAAACAGGCAAAGTAGTTATTTTCTAATAGATCATCCTATATAGAGGGGGCAGGCTTTGCACAATCTGACCGATATACTGCGTATTTCCCCAGCCTACTGGGTAACAGCGATTATTTCTTGATACATAGCCGAAAATAGCCAATACAGGCACAATTCAGCGTATTCACTATAGTTATGATGGGTTAGCCAGCAGAACAGCAGCAACATGAATCCTTATACCGTTTATTGGCATAAAAGATCTTGATTTAAGTCATGGCTGATGGATGTAGACATTGCATTAACGGTCATGTTTTTACATACTTGCGCCCCCAAAATTTTAACCCTTAAACCCACATGGAATACAAAATGAGTAACGAAAGCTTACAGTCTTCGTATAACTACAAAGTTGTACGACAGTTTGCCATTATGACTGTGGTCTGGGGCGTCGTAGGCATGAGCGTAGGGGTACTGATTGCAGCGCAATTAGTATGGCCTTCACTCAACCTTGACCTGCCTTGGACCAGTTTCGGACGTCTGCGCCCTCTTCACACCAACGCGGTAATCTTCGCCTTTGGTGGCTGCGCTTTATTCTCAACATCCTACTATGTTGTACAGCGCACCTGTCAGACGACTCTTTTCTCACCCGCATTAGCAGCCTTTACCTTCTGGGGCTGGCAAGCAGTGATTGTGGCTGCGGCTATAACTTTACCTTTGGGTTTCACCACGTCAAAAGAATATGCAGAACTGGAATGGCCCATCGATATATTGCTTGGCTTAGTTTGGATAGCCTATGCCACTGTATTCTTCGGCACCGTGCTTAAACGTAAAGCCAAGCACATCTATGTGGCTAACTGGTTCTTTGGTGGATTTATCCTCACAGTGCTTATTCTTCATATCGTGAACAGCGCGGCAATTCCGGTAACCTGGACCAAGTCTTATTCCGTGTATTCCGGTGCACAAGACGCCATGGTTCAGTGGTGGTACGGTCATAACGCCGTGGGTTTCTTCCTGACAGCGGGCTTCCTTGGCATGATGTACTACTTCGTGCCGAAACAAGCTGAACGTCCGGTTTATTCGTATCGATTATCTATTGTTCACTTCTGGGCACTGATCTCTATTTACATCTGGGCTGGCCCTCACCACCTACACTACACCGCTTTACCAGCCTGGACTCAGTCTTTGGGTATGGCTATGTCATTGATCCTTTTGGCTCCATCTTGGGGCGGTATGATCAACGGGATGATGACGCTGTCTGGTGCTTGGGACAAACTACGTACCGATCCAGTGCTGCGCTTCTTGGTGGTATCTCTCGCGTTCTACGGCATGTCCACCTTCGAAGGCCCAATGATGGCCATCAAAACTGTGAACTCGCTATCTCATTACACTGACTGGACTATCGGCCATGTACATGCCGGTGCTTTAGGTTGGGTTGCAATGATTTCCATGGGATCCCTCTACCACATGATTCCTCGCTTGTACGGCCAAACACAAATGTACAGTGTGGCACTTATCAATATTCACTTCTGGTTAGCAACTATCGGCACCGTATTCTACATCGCTGCCATGTGGGTTAACGGCATCATGCAGGGCCTAATGTGGCGCGCAGTGAACGAAGACGGCACCTTAACCTACAGCTTTGTACAATCTGTACAAGCCAGCGGCCCTGGTTATCTTGTTCGTACCATCGGTGGCGCCCTATTCCTCACCGGCATGTTAATCATGGCTTACAACGTGTACAAAACCGTTCGCAAGCATGATCCGAAAGCAGCCACTGCTGCAATGCAAATGGCTTAAGGAGTCGAGTTAATGAATCACGATATTATTGAGAAAAATCTCGGCTTAATGATGATTGGCGTCATATTTGCCATCAGTTTTGGCGCCCTGGTTGAAATCGTTCCGTTGTTCTTCCAAAAAGAAACCACTGAACCGATTGAAGGTTTAAAGCCTTTTACCGCGTTACAAAATGAGGGACGTGACATTTTTATCCGTGAAGGCTGTACCGTATGTCATTCACAAATGATTCGCCCATTCCGCTGGGAAACTGAGCGTTATGGTCACTACTCGGTTGCAGGTGAAAGTGTTTATGAGCACCCATTCCTATGGGGCTCCAAGCGTACGGGTCCTGATTTAGCCCGTGTTGGTGGTCGTTATAGCGATGACTGGCACCGTGCTCACCTATACAACCCTCGCGACGTAGTACCTGAATCTATCATGCCTGCGTACCCCTGGTTGTTTGAAAACACCCTAGATGGCAAAGACACTGAGGCAAAATTAAGAGCACTTGAAGCCGTTGGCGTTCCTTACACCGAAGAAGATTTTGCCGGCGCTAAAGATGCCGTTAAAGGTAAGAAAGAAATTGAAGCCGTGGTTGCGTACTTGCAGCAGCTAGGCACAGTTCTTTCCAACAAGCGGTAATCGGTATGGATAAAGGAACCTTACAAGGTATTGCAACCATCCTCACGATGGTTGCCTTCATTGGCACCTTTCTTTGGGCCTATAGCGCTCGCAATAAAGATAGATTCGATGAAGCGGCCAATCTTCCCTTTGCCGATGAAGACAAAGACAAAGATAACGACAGTGCAAACAGCACAACGCACACAGATTCAGGAGACAACAAATAATGGATAATTTCTGGAGTGGCTGGATTATTGTCCTAACGTCCGCCAACCTAATTATATTACTCTGGTTACTATTAGCGACGCGTAAAGGTCAGCAACCTGCCGAAACAGAGGACACCACTGGGCATGCTTACGATGGCATCCAGGAATACGATAATCCGCTGCCTCGTTGGTGGTTCTTCTTGTTCATTGGCTCCATGGTCTATGCTGCAGGCTACCTCATCTACTACCCAGGTATGGGTAACTGGAAGGGTATCGGCAACTGGACGCAGGTAGGCCAATACGAAGAAGAAATGGCTGAAGCCAAGCAAGAGTTCGGCTCAATTTTCAGTAAGTACGCGGCCATGCCGATCGAAGAAGTCATCAAAGATAAGCGCGCTTTGAAAATGGGCCAACGCATGTTCGCCAATAACTGCGCGGTTTGTCATGGTTCAGATGCGCGCGGTAGTTTTGGTTTCCCTAACCTCTCGGATAACGACTGGTTATACGGTGGCGATGCAGAGACCATTAAAACCAGTATTACCAATGGCCGTGGCGGTATTATGCCAGCTTGGGGCAATGCCCTCGGTGAGAACGGCGTTGATGCTGTAGCTAACTATGTGATGAGCCTGAGCGGCCGTGAAGTTGATGCGGAATTGGCCAAGAAAGGTGAAGCACACTACAAAACAGTTTGCTTGGCTTGTCACGGTCCTGATGCAAAAGGGAATCAAGCCGTTGGTGCACCTAACTCAACTGATAAAACTTGGTTATATGGTGGCTCCCCTGACTACATCAAACACTCAATTCGTATGGGACGTGGTGGTCGTATGCCTGCACACAAAGAGATCTTGGGTGAAGAGAAGATTCACTTAATCGCCTCCTATGTGTTCAGTCTGTCTCAGAAGAAAGACTAATATTTGTTAAGACAGTGTTCTAGGCCGATTCAGAAATTGATCTCAGCCTGAACATGAAAAGCTTTTAAGGTTTATACCTTAATTAAGCTTACAAAGGGTGCGGCAATATGACACATGTTGTCGCACTTTTTTTCCGCTGCTTTTCCGCTACAATACGCCTGCCTTGGCTAATATACAGACTGTCACCCGCACTGAAGACACAGGTCAAAGTAACCAGATACGCCTTCCAGCTTGAGATTTTCGATGAGCGAGAACATCCCAGTTAAGCAGATTGATCCTAACGAAGAGATCGCCACCGAAGCGGTAGAGCTGCAGGAATATAACCTTTACGCCAAACGCGAAAAGATCTATACCCGTGCCATCAAGGGTGTGTACCAGCAACTCAGAGCCTACACCGGCTGGTTATTAATGATCGCCTATTTCGGCACTTCATGGCTAAGCTGGGATGATCGTCAAGCCGTGTTATTCGACTTACCAACACAAAAATTCTATATCTTTGGCCTGACATTCTGGCCACAGGATTTTGTATTGCTATCCTCGCTCCTAATTATCTGTGCCTTCGGTTTATTTACCATTACCGTTTTATTCGGACGAGTATGGTGTGGTTATACCTGCCCGCAAACGGCCTGGACCTTTGCTTTTATGTGGGTGGAGGAACTAACCGAGGGTTCTCGCAATGCCCGCATGAAACTTGATAACGCCCCGTGGTCATTGGAAAAATTCTTACGTAAGACCGCAAAGCACGTTTTATGGCTAGGCTTCGCAGGGCTTACCGCGATAGCTTTTGTCGGTTACTTCACCCCCATCAAAGAGCTCACTCTTAATGTTGTTACCCTCGATTGGGGGCTCATTGGGGGCTGGAGCTTATTCTGGTTAGCCTTCTTCACCCTAGCAACCTATGGCAACGCCGGCTGGTTGCGTGAACAAGTTTGCATCTACATGTGCCCCTATGGACGTTTCCAAGGTGTTATGTTTGACCCCGACACGCTAATTGTTTCCTACGATGTAAAACGCGGTGAATCAAGGGGGTCGCGCAAACGTGGTATTGATCATAAAGAGCAAGACTTAGGCGACTGTATCGATTGCGGTATGTGTGTACAGGTGTGTCCTACCGGCATCGATATTCGTGAAGGTTTGCAATATGAATGCATTACCTGCGCGCTGTGTATTGATGCTTGCGATAGTGTCATGGACAAAATGAATTACGACAAAGGTCTTATCCGCTATACCACCGAACACGAACTGCAAGGTCAAAAGACCAACATTTACCGTCCTCGTATGATCGCGTACATGCTGATGCTGTTTACTATGATAGGTCTATTTGCCTACACCATCACCACAAGAGTGCCATTGGAACTCGATGTGTTAAGGGATCGTACCGATTTATTTCGTCATAATTCCATGGGGTTAGTCGAAAATGTTTATACCTTACAGGTATCGAATAAATCCCAAATAGACCGTATCTTCAAAATCAGCTTTAGCGGTTTAGACCAGGCAACATTAACCGGTGAGAATAAAGTTTCAGTGCAAGCTGGCGAATCCCTTACTCACCCAATCAGCTTGGCCATTGATCCAGCAAGATTAGAGCTACCCAATCAGAAAATTATTTTCCAAGTAGTAGCAACCGATGACGACGCTGTCGTGTCAGAAGAGGAAAGCCGCTTTATTGGACCAAGTCGTCGTGCGCCCTATTAGTAAGGGCGTAACTGATAAAATCAATTAGCTAAACAGAGTGCTTCGAACAAAACCGTTCGAAACAAGAGAATGAGGAATACCATAAGATGCAACGCACAGATACTAAGCCTTGGTACAAACAGTTTTGGCCTTGGTTTTTAATTGCCCTACCTGGCAGTGTTGTGATTGCGGGTTTCGCAACCCTCTACATAGCCATGCAACAAGATAACACTTTGGTTAGCGACGACTATTACAAAGATGGCCTAGCTATCAATCAGGTGTTGGCCCGCGATAAAAAAGCGAAAATGCTCAATATTAACGTCCAGCTTCGTGTGGACAACCTCATCGGTGAAGTTAGGGTAAACGTTAAAAGCAATGAGCCATTGCCAAAAGATCTCACTCTACACTTTCGCTCCCCCACTTTGGTCAAACAGGATTTAACCATTGAGCTCAAACAAACACCCACAGGAGATTACCTGGCACAGTTGAACAACACACCTATGGGTCGCCGCTATCTTGAATTAGAATCAGTCGAGCAAGGCTGGCGCTTAACAGATCTTGTTACCTTCCCGACTGACAAACCCATCGCACTTAAAGCGCAGTAATATATCCATGCAAAGCAGCGACAACATAAACTGCTTTCACTGCGGCCTGCCTGTACCCAAGGGCATAGACTTCACCGCTGAAATTAAGGGTACCGAGCAGCCCATGTGCTGCCCCGGCTGCCAAGCGGTGGCCACGGCCATTGTCGCTGGTGGTTTGGATAATTATTACCAATTTCGAGATAGCACTGCCGACACTCCTTCTGATGTTCCAGCAGATAGCAGTGAAAAAGAATATGATTTATACGACCTTGAAGAAATTCAAAAAGACTTTGTTGTTAACTCATCCGAACAGCCAAACCACAAAGAAGCCACGCTCCTTGTGGAAGGAATCTCCTGTGCCGCCTGTGTCTGGTTAATAGAGCATCATCTACTAAAATTAGATGGCGTCGACCAAATCTCGGTTAATTTATCCAATCACAAAGCACACGTTGTTTGGCACCCAGACAAGCTCAAGCTCAGCCAACTATTAAAGGCACTAAAATATATTGGCTACAAAGGTAGCCCTTACCATCCTGATGATGAAGATAAATTAAGAACACAGGAAAACCGTAAAGCGCTACGACGCATAGGGATTGCCGGCATCGGCATGATGCAGGTAATGATGTATGCGATTGCCCTTTATGCCGGCGCCATGCACGGCATCGATGAGACACATCAACAATTTATTCGCTGGATTAGTTTGCTCGTCGCCACCCCCGTCGTATTTTATTCTGCACAAATCTTTTTTATTAATGCATGGCGTGATTTAAAAACCTTCAGCGCTTCATCCAAACATTTAACCATGGATGTACCTGTGTCTCTGGCCATTGGTGGGGCTTATCTAGCCAGTTGTTGGGCGACAATCCAAAATAATGGTGAAGTCTATTTCGATTCAGTCAGCATGTTCACCTTCTTTTTGTTGCTAGGTCGCTACCTTGAGATGCGCGCACGCCATGTCACCGGCCAAGCAAGTGCCAGCCTAAATCGCTTATTACCGACGGCTGCGCACAAAATAATAAATGGCGAGATCCAACTGGTACCAGCCAAGCAATTAAACCCTGGCGATAACATCATTATTGAACCCGGCGAAACCATTGCCGCTGACTGCGTTATTATTGAAGGTGAGAGTAATGTTGATGAATCAGCCTTAACCGGTGAATTCTTACCCGTTAAAAAATCCAGTGGCGATAGGATTGTGGCTGGTACCATCAATGTAGAATCCCCATTGACGGCTCAAGTCGAACACATTGGAAACGCCACCAAGGTTTCAGCCATCATCCGCTTACTCGATCGTGCTCAAGCAGAAAAGCCTACTATTGCTCGGATTGCAGATCGCGTCGCCAGCTACTTTGTGGCAGGTGTTTTAATGTCAGCCTTTCTTGTTGCCTGCGTCTGGACCTGGCTAGAACCAACACAAGCATTCTGGATTACCTTATCAGTACTCGTGGTTACCTGCCCTTGTGCACTGTCACTGGCAACCCCAACAGCGTTAACCGCTGCCACCGGTAGCCTACGCAAAATTGGCTTTTTTATTACCCGTGGCCGAGTGCTAGAAGGTTTGCCACAAATCACCCATGTGGTGTTTGATAAAACCGGCACACTGACAGAAGGGCAAATGGCGCTGACTGAAATTACTCCCTGTGACGGTTTTAACCAACAAGATTGCCTGGATTTGGCTGCAGCCCTGGAACAACATTCACAACACCCCATCGCGAAAGCATTCGTGGGTACCTCAACAAATAGCAATACAAACCAAATTAGAGCACACCACATTAAAGTTCTACCCGGTTTTGGTGTTGAGGGTATTATTAATAACGTCAAAGTTCGTATCGGTCAGGCCAAGTATGCCTGCGAACAACCTAACTTAACCGCTCCCTGTAAAGATGGTCAGTGGATTTTATTGTCCGTTGCACAAAAGCCGGCCTGCTGGTTTCAACTGAGCGACCGCCTTCGCCCACAAGCAGTATCTGCGATTACCACTCTCAAAAAGCAGGGCCTAGAACTTGAGCTACTCAGTGGTGATATTTCCAATCAGGTTGAAAAAATAGCGGAACAACTCGGCATTAATAAATTTTCAGCAGGAATGACGCCGGATCAGAAACTAGAACATATAAAACAACTGCAACAACAAGGTGCTAAAGTGCTCATGGTGGGCGATGGCATCAATGATGTTCCCGTTATTGCCGTTGCCGATTTATCGGTCGCTATGGGTAGCGCTACTGACTTGGCAAAAACCAATGCGGATGCCGTATTGGTTTCCGGCAACCTCTTGCAACTCCCCCAGGCCATTGAACAAAGCCGAAAAACAAAGAACATCATTACCCAAAACATCAGCTGGGCTTTACTCTATAATTTGACGGTATTACCGCTGGCAGCCTTTGGTTTTATTCCGCCTTATATGGCTGCCATTGGCATGTCTTTAAGTTCATTACTAGTGGTGGGCAACGCATCCCGTTTGTCCCGCGCTAAAATCGCACGGAATGAGGTCGCTTATAATTGATAAATAACCGAATGAGTACGATCTTAACGCCGCATGAGGACAAAAGATCATTCGTGCAAAATTCTCTGGGAGTTAATCGCTAGTGGAATCTATCTATCTACTAATTCCTATTGCCTTGGTACTGGTTATCATCGGAATCGCAATCTTTTTCTGGGCGGTGAACAGCGGACAATACGATGATCTGGAAGGACCTGCCCATAGTATCCTGTTTGATGATGAACCTACCGTAAAGAAAATGTCGCACGATAAAAAAATAGATAACGCATCAAACACTAACGAAAGAATAAACAACGAACAAACGAAACATGATTGATCTCCCCCTCACCTATACATCGGCATTTATTTTTGGTCTGCTCGGCGGCAGTCACTGTATAGGCATGTGTGGCGGCATTATGGGTGCACTTACCATGGGCATTGATGCCAACAAGCAAACAGATCAACGCCTGTTAATGGTGGGTTCCTACAACATCGGTCGAATCACCAGCTATGTTATTGCGGGAATTATCTTCGGTGTAATAGGCAGTATATTGGGACACAGTAGTCCTACGGTAGGCACTATTTTGCGCCTAGTCGCTGGCGGCATGCTCATTGTCATGGGCTTATATTTATCTGGCTGGTGGATGGGGTTAACTCATATAGAGAAAGTAGGATCCCATTTATGGCGTCACATTCAACCTATCGCGCAAAAAATTCTTCCCGTTAAAAACGCACCCCAAGCTTATTTATTGGGGGCACTTTGGGGCTGGCTACCCTGCGGCTTAGTTTATAGCGTATTAATCTGGTCAGCCTCTGCAGCAAATATTCAACAAGCAGCGCTAATCATGTTATTTTTTGGTTTAGGGACTTTACCAGTAATGTTCGCTACTGGGCTTGCTGCACAAACCATCAAAAAATGGATTCAGAAACCAGTTGTCAGAAGCTTATCCGGGGCTCTTGTTATTGTGTTTGGCGTTTGGACACTTTATGGCAACTGGGAGCATTTATCTCATGGGGATCATACAAACGGCAATCAGAATCACAGTAAACATATGCCGGACAAAAAAAGTCATGAATCATTAAATAGCAGCAACCATCACCAACATCATTAAAACTACATCTTAAGTACTGCAAGGAATTAACAATGAATCAGAAATGGTTTACAGCACTGTTATTTACTATTGGCTTCAGTTTCCTACTGATATTTTGTGCCATTGTTGTTCCTCCACTCTTAGCCAACCCCGATATTCTTGGCGCTTTATCGATGGGATTCGTTAACCCCTACGCTTCCGGTTATGCCATGGATGCCATTTTGTGTTGGTGCATTTTGTTGGTGTGGGTGATTTATGAAGCAAAGCAACACCAGATTAAATACGGCTGGATTGCTCTGCTATTAGGTATGGCACCTGGAGTCGCGACGGGTTTTGCGTTTTATCTCTATATACGTATGCGGCAAATTGGAAACAATGCGATTTAACGACAGGCGATTTCGGATAGTAACTACATGGGTTTCACAGCCAATACGGTCTCTTTAATAATATCTGAACATTACTGCCACATTTCCTCCCTATTTCCCCATTAAAAATAACAGGAATAAAGAAATAATAATCGGGAAGATAAGTCATGAAAAAAATCGCAACGATTGCAACTGCATCCGTTTTATCTCTGTGCGCTGTATCCATCAGTGCCAGAGCAGCAGATATAAACGATATAGAAGACCCTGCATTTCTTACCGAGGTCGCCTTAGGCCAATCACTGTTTTTCGATAAAATTCTCAGTGGAAACCGCAACACCTCCTGCGCCAGCTGCCACCACCCTCTTACAGACACCGGAGATGGCTTATCGCTGCCCATAGGGGAAGGTGGCAAAGGATTAGGGGTGTTGCGAGACACAGGCAGGGGAAGAGTTTCTGTCCACGAACGCGTACCACGTAATGCACCACAGCTATTTAATATAGCCAAGCCAGGACTAACCAATCAATTTTTAGATGGACGTGTAGAAATAGA
>Ga0105352_1001627_pt1 | contig 11361 bp, 11 predicted proteins | sample EN8Hudsemesocosm_FD_83507 | JGI IMG/M metagenome (GOLD analysis project Ga0105352, IMG submission 83507) | Methane-oxidizing microbial communities from mesocosms in the Hudson Canyon - EN8B Hudson Canyon | ecosystem: Environmental > Aquatic > Marine > Cold seeps | place: Hudson Canyon...
GTGAAGCCGTTACAGGGAACCCGATTGATCGTTTCAAGTTTAGAACACCATCACTGCGAAATGTCGAGCTAACCGCACCCTATGGTCATGCTGGCGCCTACGCCACACTGGAAAACATGGTACGCCATTACACAGACCCAGTAGGCTCACTCAATAACTACAATCAGTCCCAAGCGATTCTACCTTCACGCAGAGATCTTGATGAACACGATTTTGTGGTAATGGATGATCCCAATCGATTAGTTGCCATTGCAGAAGCTAATGTTGTCCGCCCAGTTCCTGGCACACCGATTCAGCTCTTAACGGATGAAGAAGTGGATGATGTTCTAGCATTCCTACATGCACTAACAGATCCAGATACGATTAATACCAGTGGTTTAGTGCCCGCAAGCGTACCCAGCGGATTACCCGTAAATGAATAAGGCGGCTTCGGATAATATAGGTAAATAAATAAGTGAATAAATCCATCAAGGTTAAAACGTAGGGTGTAACGCTAAAAAATGAAGAGCCTGCAATAAATTTGCCGGCTCTTCATTTTTTATACTGACTGATTACATAATCTATATAAAGGACCCGCTAGCCATACTTTAATCAGCCCTTGCATTGAGCAAACAAGTAAGAACACCACTATCATGAGCCGTAACAATTATTTCTTGTCAGAATCAGATAAACTACCGTTTTATCCATAAGCACTCATTTATATGCTCAAGGTTCTCGCCCGGTTATCGACAGCACTGTTTATAAGCGCTCTACACTGCCTACCGGCTGCGGCTGAAGAAATATCAGTTGCCGTGGCATCAAACTTTGCTCGCACCATGGAGGCTCTTACTAGAGACTTCCAACAACAGACGAATCACACACTGATACTGGCAATCGGATCTACCGGCAAACATTATGCACAAATTAAACACGGCGCACCCTTTGATGTTTTTTTTGCAGCGGATGAAGATCGACCCGAACGACTGGAACAAGAAGATAACGCGATAACAGGGTCACGTTTTACCTACGCGCAAGGTCAACTCGTTTTATGGAGTTCACAGCAAAACGTCGAGAGTGGTGACGGCTCTATTCTATATAGCGACAACTTTAAACACCTCGCCATCGCCAACCCAAAGCTTGCTCCCTATGGCCGGGCAGCCAAGGAAGTATTACAACAACGTAAGCTGTGGGAGAAACTGACACCACAGATCGTTCGTGGGGAGAATATCAACCAAACCCTGCAATTTGTAAAAAGTGGCAATGCTCAACTGGGATTTGTAGCGCTATCCCAAATCATCTCCCATACCACCCCTATTACAACAACAGCCGCGTCACAAACCAACTCATACTGGTTAGTGCCGCAAAACTTGTATAAACCCATTATTCAACAAGCCATTCTGTTAAAAGACACAGCAGCGAGTCGTGCACTTGTCGCTTATATAAAAAGTGATGAAGCCCGTGAGATTATTCGTCGTAACGGCTACCATACACCCTAATACTTGAACCCTAAGTTGATTCCATGTTGGCTCCTGAAGATTTAACAGCACTCACCGTCACCCTAAAACTTGCAGGACTCACCACCGTTATCTTACTGCTTGTAGGTACCCCTCTAGCTTGGTGGTTATCGCAAAGTCGCATGCGCTTTAAAGCCTTAGTAGAAGCCCTGGTTGCTCTCCCCTTGGTACTGCCGCCTACCGTGCTAGGGTTCTATCTATTAATTGCGCTAGGTCCGAATGGGCCCATCGGCAGTGCCTACTCGTGGTTCGGTGGTCAATCCCTAGCCTTTTCATTTACCGGACTGGTAATAGGCTCCGCCATATACTCATTACCTTTTGTAGTGCAGCCACTGCGTGATGCCTTTAGCGCATTAGGGAAACGCCCCTTGGAAGTTGCAGCGACACTTCGCGCTGGACCGCTGGACCGCTTTATCACCATCGTATTACCCTTAGCACGTCCAGGTTATATAACAGCAGCCGTACTCGGCTTTGCCCACACACTGGGTGAATTTGGCGTAGTGCTTATGATTGGTGGCAATATTCCCGGCAAAACCCAAGTACTCTCCATCGCCATTTATGATCATGTAGAAGCTATGGAGTACGGACAAGCGCACTGGCTAGCAGGCGGCCTACTAATACTCTCCTTTGTTATGCTGTTACTGGTGTATGGCTTAAATCACCGTTTTCAGGTGGTAAAAATATGAGCGTCAGTACAAGAGCTAGCATGAGAGTGCCGACTATATGAGCATTACGGCAAAGCTGAAATTACAAAAAGGGAAGTTTAAACTCGACGCCTCTTTTACCGTTCCTTCCACCGGAATTACCGCTATTTTCGGACCCTCCGGTTGCGGTAAAACCACACTACTGCGTACCTTAGCGGGGTTGGAGGCCAAGTCAGAAGGCGAACTCAAAATTGGTGATCAATATTGGCAGAACAAAAACTACAACTTGCCCACACATCAGCGTGCACTGGGTTATGTGTTCCAAGAGCCAAGTTTATTTCCACATCTGTCCGTAAAACAAAACCTGGCCTACGGATTAAAACGCACACCACGCGAAAAACAACATATAAAATTCGATGAAGTCGTAGAACTGTTAGGCGTATCAAGCTGGCTAAAACGCTCACCCATAAAATTATCAGGTGGCGAACGTCAACGAGTTGCCATTGCCCGCGCACTGTTAACAAGTCCAGAGTTATTATTAATGGACGAGCCTATGGCCGCGTTAGATTTACAAAGTAAGGCAGAAATTTTTCCATTTCTAGAACGTTTACATGCATCTCTGAAAATACCTGTCTTTTATGTAAGTCATTCACCGGAAGAAGTAGCCCGACTCGCAGACTTTATGCTGTTAATGGACAACGGAAAAGTTCAATTACAAGGTCCACTGGAAGAAACCCTGAGTCAAATCGACTCGCCCCTTGCTCAACGCGATGATGCCTTCAGTGTTTTGAACTGTACCGTCAAAGAAGCCGAAGCCCCGTTTCATATAACCGAGCTAAGCTTTGGCGCTAACGTTGACGATAAGTTTGATACTAATTTTCACAGTACAGATACTGACAAAGAAACCATTCGTATCCCCCGCACTAATACCACCAATGGACAAAAAGTCCGGTTACGTATTCAAGCTCGTGATGTGAGTCTGTGTTTAGACAAACCTCAGCACACCAGTATCCTTAACGTACTGCCCGCCAAGGTAATGGCTCTATCGCCTGCTAATAAAAAAGGCCAACGTCTTGTGAAGCTGAATATTGTGGGAACTTCCGTATTAGCTCGTCTCTCAGAATATTCTTGTGAACATCTACAGCTGTCCCCCGGTAAATCTGTATTTGCGCAAATAAAGGCCATGGCGCTGTTATCATAAGCACGGCTATCTTAATTAAATCACTCACCCTCTTCATACTCCTTCTTTCCTATGTTCATTAAAAATACTTAGCAAAAAATTACTACCTTGCATAAAAGCTAAATATTATAAAATCAATGAGTTACTGAATTTTCTCCCTTCCCTATTTATAGTAAGTAGTAAGCTAATGACTTATAACAAACACAAAAAGACTCATAGTGTTTACACTTCTTTTGTTTGTCGTGCATTACCAACTTTGTCGCGATATACCAGTTTTGTCGCAAATTGCTATATGAATATTTTTGAGTACTGCTAATTTATTTAGCTATAAATCATCTGCTCGCGGATAAAACTCCAACATGCAGAAATACCAATACGACAATAACAATAATAGGAAGTAGGCTAATGAATGATGTTCTTAGCCCAGTGGTAACGCATGCTGGCAGCTGGACTGCCATGAGTAACTCTCATCAAATGTCGATGGCTACGGTGTACCCCTATATTCGCTCAGCTCGAAAATTAGGCCTACAAATTGATTACGCAAAAATTGGACGAAAGTACGGGCTCGATGAAGTTTATTTAAAAGACCGTAACAAACGTATCCCCATCGAATTAGTGCAAGAACAAGCCAGCGAAGCCGTAAGACGGTTAGGCGAACCTTTAATAGGGTTAAAAGCGGCACAGCTTCTTAAAATCACTCAAATGGAAGGCTTTAAAGATCTGATGTTTGTGGGCCACAATGTCAAAGAAGCGCTGGAAATATTTGACCGATACATGCCCATATTTTCCGAAATGGGCAACATGACCCTAACACCCAAGGATCAGAAATATCGCTTGGTATTTAAAACAAGCATTACTGGTGACATCAACCAACAATTAATTGATGGCCGCATGATGTTTTTATACAAATATGCACGCTGCTTAGGTGGCCAAGGTTTTACCGCACTTCATCTGAAGCATGCCTGCCCGGAAAACTGTGAAAGCTATTACCAATCAGCCTATAAAATTCCTGTTCATTTCAGCCAAACTGAAACCTATTTTGAACTAGAGACTAAATGGCTCAATCATGAAATCATCAACTTCCACGAGCCCAGTTACCAAAAACTTAGTAATGCAGAGAAAACGCTCAACAAACGAAAAGAAAACGTTAGCCTAGAAGAGCAAGTCCAGTTCATCATCAGACGTATGTTAAAAACCGGAAAAGTAACTAATATTCAGGTAGCAGAATCACTGGGATTAAATGTAAGAACATTTCAACGTCGATTAAAGTCAAACAACATCGCCTACGCAGAATTACTGGAAAGAACGCGAAAACAACTCGCTCTTGAATACCTATCCTCGCCGGGAAAACCAATTAACCAGATCGCAACGCTAGTTGGTTACAAAGACCTCAGCAGTTTTTTACGGGCCTTTAAAAGCTGGACTGGCATGGGACCAGGAAAATACAGGGAACTTAACTTTGATAATTAATGCCACAACGAATAATACGACACATCCAAATCGCCTCAATTTTCTGACCAAGAATACCTGCTATTTTCGTGAAATAGAGTACTCGATATTTTCTAACACGTATTAACTACTGCTATAGATTCTTGTTCACAAATATAACTAACCAATAGCTAATAACCCTATACTATTCAATCCACACTGGAACACTCGTCCCAACTTACCGAGCATGTCGTAAAATGCTATATTAATGAAATCAAACAATCGCTAATTTATTTACTAGCAGTTCTTCTGCATCAAAAACAAATAAGAAAAATGTCCATAACGACAGTAACAGGTAACCGGCAAATGAATTATTTTATTAGCCCAGTGATAATGCATTTTGGCAGCTAAACTTCATGAATAACTCACACCAAATATCGATGGCAGCCGTGTATCCCTATCTTCGCACAGGGCGTAAATTAGGCATGCAAATTGACTACGTCAAAATTGGACGAAAGTACGGTCTCAATGAAGGCTACCTAACAGACCTTAGTAAGTGCATTCCCATTGAGCTCCTGCAAGAACAAGCCAGAGAAACGGCAAGGAGATTAGGAGAGCCTCTAATAGGCCTGAAATGCGCAGAACTTTTTCAAGTCACACAAATGGAAGGTTTTAAAGACCTGATGTTTGTTGGTCACAACGTAAGAGAAGCTTTAGAAATTTTTGATCGCTATCTACCTATTTTCTCTGAAATGGGCAACATGAAATTAATAGCATATGAGGATAATTACCAATTTTTATTTAAGTCGAATATTACCGAAGCCATTGACCAACAACTAATTGATGGTCAAATGATGTTTTTACACAAGTGTGCTCGCTACCTAGGTGGACAGGGATTTACCGCACTATATCTTGAGCATGCTTGCCCTGATAATTGTGAGGCGTACTATCAAGCAGCCTATCAAATACCCGTGTATTTTAACCAGCCTAAAACTTATTTCGAATTGAACGAAGACTGGCTTAACCATGAAATCACTACGTTCAAAGAACCTTGCTACCAGAAGCTAAGCAAAGCAGAAAAAATACTAAAACAAAGAATAAACAATAGCAGCTTGGAAGAACAAGCTCAGTTTATTATCCGTCGCATGCTAAAAACAGGACAGGTTACTAGCATACAGGTCGCGGAAACATTGGGCTTGAACGTAAGAACATTCCAGCGCCGCCTAAAATCCAACAATATTGCTTACGCCGAATTACTAGAAACAACAAAAACACAATTAGCACTTGAATATCTTGCAGTTCCAGGAAACTCAATAAACAAAATCGCCAACCTAGTTGGATATAGCGATTTAAGTAGTTTTCTTAGGGCCTTTAAAAGCTGGACCGGAATGGGCCCAGGAAAATACAGAGACATTAATTTCGATCGTTAACGATTACTTCCTCTGTAGAATTATTGACTCACCAAGCTACAACTTTTCCTATTAATCCACCTTTCTCCCAATATAGAAATACCTAACTTCATGATATGAAATATTTAATTAATAAAGTGACAAACATGCATTAATAATCATTATCAATAAGGTCGTGCATTTTTATCAGTGTCGTACTTTGCTATATACGATCCCTCCATTTTGAACGAAATTATAAGCCGGCAAGGGAAAATAAAATAAGAAGAAATCCCGCAGTACAACAATATTATTATTTTTTGTTTTGGACAACTTCTCATAAATTTTCTCTCAAAAAGTGGATTTTCATATGCCGTATGGAAAGGAGCTGCTTAATTTATTGCCGTAAGAAGAACCTTACGCGCAAGGAGGGTAAAATAACGTGGACAAAAAACAAACAAATAATCACTTAGCGCCATCAGGAATAAATGGTGTTAGGCAAGACCGACGTAACTTTATAGTTCGTTCCGGTATCGCCGCAACTGTCGCCGCCGTTGCGCCAACGCTGGCATTAAAGTCACAAGAGGCTGATGCAACACTACTTGCCTCCACCGGAATAATTAAAGCGGTATTAAACGCCTTAACAAAAGATACTTTCGCGGGTGTTGTTGCCTTTATGCTACCGGGTAATGATGGACACTCTTTCTCTCAGGGTGAGTATTACTGGTTCAAAGAAGGCGGTTTAGCCACTGACGCCGATGACTTTATGGTGGAAGGCTTCAACACCTACATGGCCATGCCCGATAATTTAACCGGAGATGCCCTCGGTGCAATTGCCGACGCCTTTGATGATGTAGTAGGGCCTCTACCAGCAGGCGTAGCCCTATTACTAAACCCATTGGAACAATGGGTGATGAAAAAACTGGAAGAACACATAGCTAAGCTCCTTAGCCAAAATGAACATATACCATTAGCTCACGTCTTTTCCTTACTGCTGAACGTAATGGCCAGTAGAGTAAACCCGTGGGCAACAGGTTTACAGATTTCCCCCTTTGCTCGCCTAAGCTGGAGTGAGAAAGCCGAAGTATTTAGGATATTTGAGACTGAACTGCCTGACATTCTTGCCAATATCGCCAGCAAACTTACTGGTGAAATGGATGAGAAAATTTCTGGTCTTATACGTTTTGCGGCTGGCGCAACACTGCAATTTGCAGCTTTCGGGCCCTACAGCGAATGGCAAGTTTATGATCCAGAAAACCGTGAACTCATTGCCCGTCCGTATGGCTGGGATATGAGTAATTACATGCCAGATGGTCCCGTTGAAGGTTGGGACGAATTTATAGGCTACTACCAAGGGAGGACAAGTGTCGATGCGTGATGTCATAGTAATAGGCGCCGGTGGTGGCGGACCTATCGTAGCAAAAGAACTAGCCCAACGTGGTTTGAACGTGCTTATGCTAGAAGCCGGTGCTCGTAACGCCGACCCAGAGCAAGCCTGGACCCACTTTGAAAATGACTCTAACAACCCTATCTCGGGCACTAAACGCTGGGGGCCCAGTGACCGAACCAAACAAAATTGGTCTCGTGAACTGCCCAAACCGGCCTCAATCTTAAACGTATCGGGTATCGGTGGTACCACGCAAATGTATTTCGGTAATTCACCGCGTGCCATGCCTGGTGTATTTGCTGGCTACAGTGGTTCCGATGCCAGCCAATATGATCGGGATTATGAATTCCCCTTCAGTTATGAAGAATTACGTCCCTACTATGAATGGGTAGAAACAACGCTTCCTGTTCAAACAGCCGCTATGGGTAGCAGTGAGCAAACCTTTTTCACCGGTTGTGAGAATATCGGTATGTCGGTGCAAACCACCAAAGATATTACCGGCGATTCGTTCCGCCCGCAGGAGAATGCCGTGTTGCAACCTGGTGGCAACGCCGGTCTGACTACGAATAAAACTGCGTTGGAGTATCCGAACGCAACGGGCTGTACTTTCTGCGGTCACTGTCAACAAGGCTGCTATCAGCCCCGTTTAGCACCTCGTAACTTGAAAGCACGACGCTCGACCGACAACAGCTATGTGCCCATGGCATTAACCGCTGACCTTTGGTCAACAAACGGTCAAGCCGTTAGTATAGAAACGGACGCTTACGTCACGCAAATTCATACCGAAACTGTTAACGGTGAAGAAGTAGCCAAAGGTGTGACCTGGCGCAATAACACTACCGGCGAAACCTTCTATGAAGAAGCTGAAGTGGTAGTTATGGCTGCTGGCTGTGTAGAAAATCCACGCTTGTGGTTAAACAGTGGATTGCCCAATACAAATGACTGGGTTGGTCGCGGTTTAACCGACCATGCCCTTGATTTTGTGGTGGGTAAATTCCCGTACCACACTGGCGGCGCCAAAGGGGTTGGATCATCGGCCCGCGCTGACTTCCCAACCAAAGGTTGCATCGAGCCTGCCACCATGGGTCCCGCCTTCATGGCAGGCACCATGATGTTCAGTGATAGCGGTATACGTGGCCAATACGACAACGGTCGTGGTGAATTCGGTGCCTGGGATGGCCCATCTGGACGTATCGTTGGTAAAGACCTACGCAATCTGCTCGAAGATGTGAACAACACACTCACCATGTTGATTCTCACCGATGATGACGTAGAAGCCAGCAATCAAGTATCCGTTTCAGCGGACACGGATGATGAACACGGAGCCATTGCGCGCGTCGATATGAACAAACGTGATCGTACTCAGCGTACGCTCGACAACCGTGAATTCCTGGCAAACAAAGCAGCTGAAATCTTGCGAGCGGCCGGTGCCACGGAAGTCATTCGGGTTGATGCCGTACCAATCTTGCTACACGTTCAGTCCTCCATGCGTATGGGGTCTGATCCTAGCAACTCAGTATTGGATGAAAATGCCGAAGCACGGTCTGTGAAAAAACTGTTCGTAGCCGACAACTCGGCATTAGCAAATGCACTGGGTGGACCAAACCCAACGCTAACCACTCAAGCCCTGGCAACCCGTACTGCTGAGAAAATTTATCAGCAATATTTCGGCGGCAGCGCTTGGGTCGGCGTTGAAACACCGTTATCATCTATTGATGATTCGGTAACAAATGCTGTTATTACTCGAGGTCTATAACAGTATTTTGAGCCATCCCCTGAGCATCAGCATCAACTTAGTGATTAATGCTGACGCTCAGGGGATCTCCTTTCTATTAATAGATACACATAAAACAAGGATACAAATATGGGATTCGGCGGCATTAGCGTTTGGCAACTACTCATCGTACTAGCCATTATCATTATGATCTTCGGTACAAAACGATTAAAAAATATTGGGGGCGACCTAGGCGGTGCATTGAAAGGCTTTAAAAAAGCCGTTAGTGAAGATGAAAAGCTTGAAGACTCTAGCAACAACAAAGCGGTTTAATCATTCAGATCTAATAAACGCCTATGTTTGATATCGGCTTCAGTGAACTTCTATTCGTTGCTCTCATCGCCCTTCTCGTTCTGGGGCCAGAGCGCCTGCCCTCAGCACTACGGACTCTGGGACTCTGGATCGGTCGCGCCCGTCATAGCGTGGACAATATTAAAACCACTATAGAGCAGGAAATTGGTCTCGACGACATCAAGCAACAACTGAATGATGAAGCTATCCTGAAGAAAATGAAGCAACTGGAAAAACAAGTTGCTTCCAATGGAACAGATCAAGAGACAATCACGGAATCAAAAAGTGAGTCATCATCAGTGTAATGTCACATTCGGCAGAACGATGGCTTAAACAACGTCTAAATACGCTAGGCCACTATCCCTAGAGACCATTTTAGCTCGAAACCATTATTTCTCGAGACAATTATTGTGCAAGGCCATAGCCCCGCGCCATAAATACCGCCAACAAGGGCATCATCAAGAGCAATAGTAATTCCGTACGAATAACCATCAAAATTGATTTTGGAATGGTGATAGTAGATTGCGCACTTTTTTTCTGCTTAAGAAAGAACACGGTGGGATAAATCGACAATAAGGCAATGACAATAAACAGTGTTATCTTTGCATGAAACAATCCATTCTTGGTGTAAAACTCAGCAGGCTTGCCCACAGAAAACCAAAGCAATAAACCAGCTGCCAGTACCACCATCGCGCTGATACCATAGATAGTATCAATAATCGCCACCCTCTTTAGCTGCTGAATACTCATTTCGGAAGTTATCAATAAGTGCTCAGCGACTAAAGTGGCGGTTAGCAACATAATACCTACAAAGTGAATATACCTAACAATTAGTTCTTCCATGTTTTGACCCTGGCTGAATATTAAGTTTGAAAATCCTATCGGCGTTATTTATGCATAACTACCAATGACTAACCATCTATTTTTTTATTTTTAATAAAACTAGATTTAACCAAGACAAGAAAACAGGCCGATGCTATACCTCCTGATCCAAAAATCATACACATCACCATAATCTGATACCGGGCAGCAATAAGCGGCGATACACCGGATAAAATCTGCCCTGTCATCATACCGGGTAGCGATACCAAGCCTACGGCAAATAAAGAATTAATAACGGGTATCAACGAAGCTTGCATCGCAATATTGCGCGCTTGATCATAGGGAACATTCCGCTCAATCTCTGCATTAAGCCTCTCTGCTGCCAGACTCACACTATTCATACAGTTCGCAAACACCATACCCGCCAATGGAATCATATATTGCGGCCAATACCAGGGCTCAAGTTGAAGCACACACAGGGTAACAATTAATAAGGCGATCCCACCACCAATCGCCATCGAGAAGAATGCGTATTTATATAACGTAAGTCGCTGATCCTTGACCGTACCCAAGGCAATCCAACTCGACGCAAACACCATAATCGCCAAAATAACGATGATGATCCAGGCGCTAGCAGCCTCAAATATATACATCAAAAAATAGCCAATAATCAGCAGCTGAACCAGCATGCGCGCAACGGCATAGAGCGCATTGCTCGCGTTAAGGGACCATTTAAAAAGAATGCCGATAACAATAAACACAGGTATAAAAGCCACGGCTAAGTTAATAAGAGGGATGATTTGTACGGTATTATTCATATTTATTTACGACACCTAAACATAGACAATGCGGTAACCCCCTACTTTAACTAGCCCCCACGAAAGCAAGCCAACCAAGTTCACCACTGAATCAATAACCCAAGCATTCATCGGTAGTTTGCCGTTATCACCCACGTGA
>Ga0105352_1001628_pt1 | contig 11361 bp, 7 predicted proteins | sample EN8Hudsemesocosm_FD_83507 | JGI IMG/M metagenome (GOLD analysis project Ga0105352, IMG submission 83507) | Methane-oxidizing microbial communities from mesocosms in the Hudson Canyon - EN8B Hudson Canyon | ecosystem: Environmental > Aquatic > Marine > Cold seeps | place: Hudson Canyon | collected...
GCTAATTCACAGATCTCTTCAGCTTTTGGCCGGGCATTGGCATCTACATGTTTTAGTCTCTGTTGAACCGCCAATGGAAAGCGCGGTAGAAAATCGAACCCACTCCCGACACCGGCAAAGTGTGAAACCTTTATATCATCAGGTAAGGACACCGATTCGGGCGTACTAACATGTTCACCATCATATGTTTCTACTACCGGTATTTGTCCTGATATATCTATCTGACAAATACTCCAATAAACCTCATTCATACGGGCATCGAATGCAACAAGCACATGCTGCTCTCCGCTTTGTTTATAACATTGCAAAGCCATTGCTTTTAGATTTGAAATCGGAAAAATCGAGCAAGCTAAACCATAAGCTAAACCTTGAGCCACACCAGCGGCGATTCTTAATCCGGTAAATGAGCCTGGCCCACAACCAAACGCAATCGCATCAAGATCTTTTAGTTGAATCCCACTGTCTTCAACAATTTTCTTGGCCATCGGTAGCAATAACTGAGTATGACTCCGAGGAGCAAGCTCACTATTTGAGGTTAGTTCGCCGTTAGCATAAAGCGAGACAGAGCAATAATCAGAAGAGGTATCGAGAGCAAGAATATTAGACATAAGAGGTAGCATTACTTAAATATTGCTAAAGGAAAAACAAAAGGCGGGCAAAGCCCACCCTAAAATAAAGGTAGATTAGCTATCTAACCCTTTAACGATCTGATCTTTAATCTGATCCATCTCACCTACGCCTTCAACTTTCACGTAACGTGGCGCATTATCGTCACCTTTTTCTGCCCAAGTAGAATAATAGGTAATTAATGGCGATGTTTGAGAGTGATAAACACCTAGGCGCTTACGGACAGTCTCTTCCGTGTCATCTTCACGCTGAATTAGAGCATCACCCGTTTCATTATCCTTGCCTTCAGATGTCGGCGGATTAAACTTAACATGGTAAATACGCCCACTTGCTTCATGTACACGGCGACCACTTAAGCGGCTGATAATTTCTTCATCAGCAACATTAATTTCAACCACTGCGTCGATCTCTACGCCCTGCTTTTTTAATGCTTCAGCTTGTGGAATTGTTCTTGGAAAACCATCAAAAAGAAAGCCCTTAACGCAGTCATCTTCTTTAATACGCTCTTGAATCAACTCTATAATTGTTTCATCCGAAACCAATCCACCAGAAGCCATGACTTCTTTTACTTTAATACCTAGCGGTGAACCTGCCTTTACAGCTGCTCTTAACATATCGCCAGTAGAAATTTGCGGAATTCCGTACTTTTCAGTCATGAACTGGGCTTGAGTACCTTTTCCGGCACCTGGTGCACCTAGTAGAATTACTTTCATAAACGGGTTGCTCCCTTAATTTAACTTAAAATTTAAAAAACTTGGGCATATTCAACGTTAATTCAGCCACTTATTGTACAAGCAACCAAGACTTCGTTTTTTATAAAAAACTATTAGTTTTCAATACATTACAAAAAACACTAAAGGGCTAAATAATTAACGTTAAATATAAATTTGGTTTAGTTGGCTAATGCATATCAAATACTACAGCCAATAAAGAGGCGACATTATACGGACTTGAGTGGATCAGTGGAAGCCTCAGCAAGCGTAAGGCTTTTAAAACAAGCTTTCGATCAATTTTTAAGCTGCCATATGGCTAATCATACCATCTAAACTTCGGCATTGTTCAATACAAGTAATAGCCAACTCTTGAACACTATCTCCATCTAAGCCTAGTGCTACAAGTGCTGGTTCAGGGTCATATTCAATAAATTCATCGCCAATACCTTCTTGAGCTAAATAATAATTTACAAGCTGAACTAAATTAACATACTGTTCGCTGTCGCCTTGATATCCTTGCGTTTGGTGCATCGCTGCAGATTTTATGCATGCATCAGGCAAACTCCACATTTTAAGTAAAATTGCACCCATAGAGCCATGCCCTAGAGAGATAAATTCTTGGGCACCACCCATGCCAAACACCTGTTTCTCTAGATCAGCCATGCTCGCTTCAGGATCAGATTCTCTTAATTTGTTTAACATTTTGAATTCGGGAGGAAACAAATGGCCAATCAACAGAATACCAAAATTATGTAAGAGCCCTGCTAAATACGCATCTTTTTCATCAATACCCAAGTCTGGATTTGCCATTAATGCTAAGGCCTGACATAAAACCCCTGAATAGAGTGAATGCTGCCAAAACTTTTCTAAACCTAAAGGTCCGTGCTGTGGAATATTAAACGCTTTAGACGCTGCAATCCCCATTGATAACTGCGCAACGCGATCAAAACCAAGTACAATATTCACCGCATCTTTAATACTATTTAACTCGCCTCGATAAGAAAATAAAGCAGAACGGGCGTAACGCATCACTTGCGCTGATAAACTCGGGTCTTTCTCAATAAGGGCAGCTAACTGAAATACATCTGAACCTGGGTCTGATGTTAAGTGCATAATGCGCACTGCCGTTTCAGGCATAGGTGGCAGTTGGTATAAACGTTCTAATTTTTTAGCAACCGACTCTAATGAAATATTTCCACTACAAGCATTCACCCCCTCTCCAAAACTTTCTGATTGAACAGTTGGCCATTTAGAAATACGCCCTTTTATCGCTCCCATCATTGCAGTGCGAAAGACCACACCTGTCATTTTTAATAGCGTGCAAGAACAACCACTTGCCGAAAAAATATAATCATTATCCAGCATATCAACATCTACCATAACGGGAAGACCATACGCCATCGACAAGGCCGGTAAAGCGCCAACATCACAATCCCGAAACAATTTACCATGATGCGCCTCATCCAATAGCTGAAACTGACGATTAAATGTTTCATTAATCAGTGCCAAATCTAACTCAGCAGGGTACGGAATCACTGCAACAGCAGGACCTCTTTTATCAACTAAGGGGATGGCTTTAACGCAGAGTTCTGGTACCGCATTAGCAAGCTCTATCGCATGCCCTAAATGCTCACTTCTAGGGTGGTGCAAAGGTTGATAGCTGATTCCTTTACTTTCAATAAAATGGTTTAGTTTTGACGCTATAGGCATGACTTCACCTTAATTTCTAACACTATAATTTTGTTAATTGATAACTAACTAGTGTAGTTAGTTTTTCTCACAAACACCCTATTCACGTCACAAATACATATTTCCAGACAATGTATTTTGTAAGGCGATGTAACTTGAGTACCTAGTTACATACTAACCTGTATTCCGAACACCGGCGGCAATACCTGCCATCGTGACCTTTAACGCACGTTCAACCAACTCAACCGATTCAGCGTTTTCGCCTTGAACTCTATCTCCCACCTTGGTTTCAGACCCAGCTAAACGATCCCTTCTCAGTAACTCCGCCTGTAGATAGTGTAAAGGGTCAGTATAAGGGTTGCGTACATTTAAAGACCCCTGAAACTGAGGATTATCTTGCTGAAGCATCTGTTGTTTTTTTACTTGATTCACGAGTTCGATCATTCTTAAAAATCGGTGCCTCAAGGTATGACCCAAAGGCTTAAGCGCCGCTGGTGCAAGTACTTGATCATAATAGCGAGCGATACGCGCATCACCTTTTGCCACCACCATTTCTAGCATATCAATATGCGTTTTAAAGAAAGGCCATTGCTCGAACATATCATCTATTATTTTCGATTTATCTGAGGCCAATATATCTTCTAATGCTTCATCGCTCCCCAACCATGCTGGAAGCATCAAACGCATTTGTGTCCACGCAAAAATCCAAGGAATAGCACGCAAACTTTCAACTCCCCCACTCATTTTACGCCTAGCAGGGCGGCTTCCTAATGCGAGCTTCCCTAACTCTTGTTCAGGCGTAGCTGCTCTAAAATAGGCAACAAAATCAGGGTCTTCACGAACCGTTGCACGGTACGATGAAAGTGAAAGTTTGGTCATTTCATTCATCAAATCACGCCACCCTTTTTTAGGTTTAGGTGGCGGCAATAAGCTGGCTTCGATGACAGCATTTAAATACAGCTTTAAGCTTTGTTTAGCGACCGTAGGCATACCAAATTTAAATCGAATCATTTCACCTTGTTCGGTGATTCTAAATGAACCTGATACGGAACCAGGAGGCTGTGACAAAATAGCTCGATTTGCAGGTCCGCCACCACGACCAACGGTACCACCACGACCATGAAACAAGGTTAGTTTAACTTCGTGTTTATTTGCCACTTCAACTAAACGTTCCTGCGCTTGGTATTGCGCCCAAGCTGCAGCCATTTGACCTGCATCCTTTGCTGAGTCCGAATAACCAATCATGACTTCTTGATGGTTTTGGCAATACTCCCGATACCACGGGATGTTAAGCAAACTATCGATCGCTTCATTTGAACCTGATAAGTCATCTAAGGTTTCAAATAAAGGCACTACTCGAATTCGGTGTGTAATACCCGATTCTTTTAATAGTAAAATTACCGTCAACACATCTGAAGGTGAACTCGCCATTGAAATCACATAAGAACCGAGCGCTGACGCTGGTTGTTTCGCAACCGTACGGCATGTTTTCAGCACCTCCTTCACATCATCACTGCAAGGCCATTGAGCAGGTATTAAGGGCCGGTTACTTTGAAGTTCTGCCAACAAAAACTCTTGTTTGGTTGGTTCATCCCAATCAGAGAAACCCCCTAAACCTAGATGTTGAGTCAATTCACTCATCACATCAAGATGACGTTCAGAGTCTTGTCGTATATCTAATTTGACCAGCTCCAAGCCAAAGCAACTTGCACGACGAATCGTGTCTAATAACAGTCCATTCGCAACCGAATGTAGCCCCTTTTCATGCAAAGAGCGATAGCAAAGCATTAACGGTGCAATTAGTTCATCATTATTAAGTAAAATATCACTTTCATCCGCCTCTTCGCCATTCGCTTTCTTTGCAGACCAGTCAAGTGTCGCCATTAATCGTTTCCGCAATTGCATTAGGATCAAGCGGTAGGGTTCATCACGGTTACGTTTATTCTCCGACGCATAGTAATCCGCTTCAGCACGTAATTCATCAGAGCAGTCCCACATAGATAACTGGTTCATCAACGCTCTTACATCACGTAAATATAAATCAGCAGCCATCCATCGGCTTAAACTCATAACTTCTTCAGTCAATTTTGCTGTAACATTAGGATTTCCGTCGCGATCACCTCCCATCCATGAGGCAAAACGAATTGGGCAAGCATCCGGCTGCAAGCTCACACCGAATTTATCATTGAGTGCAGTATCAAAGTCTCGTAAGAATTCCGGCAGTGCATCCCATAAACTGTTCTCAATAACAGCAAAGCCCCAACGCGCTTCATCTACAGCAGAAGGCCGATCACGCCTAATTTCATCTGAATGCCAAGCTTCACAAACTAAACGATTTAATTCATCGCGAATTCTTCCTTGCTCTTTATCATTCAGGTCTGGTCGATCTTGTTTCGCTAAACAAGCGGTAATTGCCTCATATTTTAATATTAAGGTTCGACGGGTTACTTCGGTCGGGTGCGCGGTGAGTACAAACTCGATTTTCATATCGCTTAGTAGTTCAGAAATATCTAAATTTGTTTTGTCTGCTTCTTTTAAGCGGTCAAATAATTGATCAAAGGTTTCAATACCGTCTTCTTGATCGGTCCGGCTTCGACGCACACCATGATACTGTTCTGCAATATTAGCCAAGTTCAAAAACTGATTAAATGCGCGCGCGACAGATACAATCTCTTTGTCACCTAAACTAGTTAGTAAACGAACCAATTCTGGACTCGCATCACCAGACTCTTCATCACGGTCAGCTTTGGCTGCTGTACGAATCGCTTCAAGTTTATCTAAAAATTCCTGACCAAGGTGCTCTTGTATATTTTGACCTAATAAGTCACCTAATAACCTAACGTTGTCACGCAATGCTGGGTGTAATTCAGACATGTTTTATCCTTATCCAAGTATTAACAAATACACACAATTATATTTCCCACAACTGATGTTTTTATGACTACACTAAAAGTATTAGTTATGAAAGAATTTATTATAAAAAGTAATACAAGGATAATAGCTTATGAAAATTAAAGCGCTCGCAGAATGTTGGGAACAACAAGCAAAAGCAACCTTTACCAGTGATGAATATTCATTACGTTTACCCGTTGAAGATGCTGCAAAAATTACAGCCTTAGCCGAAATGTACCCTAAACGTACTAAAAGCGAGATTATTGGTGAATTATTATCGGCTGCACTTGATGAGCTGGAAACGGGTTTTCCCTATATAGAGGGTAAAAAAGTAATCACAAAAGATGAAATGGGCGACCCTATTTTTGAAGACATTGGCCCTATGCCAAAGTTTTTGGATTTAAGCAAAAAGCATGCTTCTGTTATGAAACAAGGCCAAAAGGCAGCAAACGCTTAAGAAGAAAAAACAAAGAGATTTATATAAAGCCCTTGTTCTAAAACCATGCTATGTCGTTGCGGTAATATGTTTGACCAAAATGACAAGTATTTTTTAAACAGTCCAATATTAAGTGCAGAACACTTTCATTCCAATGAACTCTTAGCACTTTGATTCATAAGCAATTCCTCCTTCTATTTCCTCTATAAAACCTTTTATCATGTCATTGATAAAATTGAATTAAAAAGAAAGGTATACACACTTGTAATCTAAGGTCTATCACCTAAACTTCAGTAAATACCTATCAGAATTTTACATATTTTCACATTTACGCTAGATACTTAATAAACGTAATTCTGGTTCAAAAAATGTTCTTACTTACCACCTTTTTAAACATAGAGCCGCATGTATAATATATTAATCGTTGATGACTCCGAAGATGATGTATTCCTTCTCTTACGCGAGCTTAAAAAAAATGGCTTAGACATACAACACAGACAGGTCGATACCGAAGAGTCACTTTTAACTGCACTTGAAGAAGATGAATGGGACCTCGTCATTTCTGACCATAACATGCCCTGCTATTCTTCTGCAGAAGCGCTTGCTACAGTTAAAGAGTTTAACCCTGACCTTCCCGTAATTATTGTTTCAGGCGATATAACCGAAAATACCGCTGTAAATGCAATGAATGCTGGCGCACAAGACTACGTCATGAAAGAAAACCTAGCGCGATTGGTTCCTGCCATTGAGCGTGAAATTCGTGAAAGTGAATCTCGCCACGAAAAAAGAAAAACAGAAAAAGATCTCGAACACCTCACTATTCATGACAATTTAACCGGCTTAGCTAACCGGGAACACTTTGAAAAATGTATCCACACAGCCTTAAAAACTGCAAAGACTCAAAACACCTCACATATTTTGATGACACTTGATCTTGACCAATTTAAGATCATCAATGATACATGCGGCCATGTCGCTGGTGATGAGTTACTCAAACTAATCTCACTTGTACTTTTAAGACAAACCAGCAGCATTGACACTATAGCTCGTTTAGGCGCAGATGAATTTGGGATTTTATTAAAAAATGCAAATAAAGAAGAAGCATTCAATCTTGCCGAAACAATTCAAGAGCATATAAAAGACCTTCAATTTTCTTGGCAAGACAAACCTTTTACCACCAGCATTAGTATTGGTGTAGTATCAATCAACCAGCAAACCCAATCGGTCCAAGGACTAATGAGCTGTGTTGACATGGCTTGTAATACAGCAAAAGAAAAAGGTCACGACGGCATCCAATGGTTTAGTGAAGATGACCCTGAGTACCAGCAACGCCGTAATGAAATGCAATGGGTAGGCAAAATAAAACAAGCCATAAAAGATGATCATTTCGTATTACACTTTCAAGCGATGCAGGGTTTCCAACCTCATTGCCATGGTGAGCACGGTGAGTTTTTAGTGCGCTTAAATGATGACGGCCGTTTAGTTTTTCCTGGAGAATTTATTCCCGCGGCAGAGCGCTATCGTTTGATGCCGATGCTTGATCGGTGGGTCGTTGAAAATGCATTTAAGTATTTATCGGAATCAGGCCTGGGTAAAAAAGACGAAGGTACATTTTTCATTAATTTGTCAGGTAATTCACTTAGCGACAAATCATTTTTTAATGATATTCGCACCCTACTCAAAAAATATGCTATCAAACCTAACCGTATCTGCTTAGAAATCACTGAAACCGCAGCCATAGATAATTTGTCTGATGCAGTAGAGTTCATTTCAGAAATCAGAGATGAAGGATTTAAATTTGCACTCGATGATTTTGGTGCCGGTATGAGCTCATTTTCATACCTAAAAACAATTCCGGTCGACTACCTAAAAATAGATGGTAGCTTTGTACTCAATTTATTGACCGACCCCATTGACCGAGGAATTGTTGAAGCCTGTAATACCATTGGGCATGCCGCTGGCTTACAAACGATTGCCGAATTTGTTGAAGACCAAGCAACAGCCGACGCACTTAAAGCAATTGGTGTCGATTTTGGCCAAGGCTTTGGCATTCAAAGACCAGGCCCTTTAACCTAAACTAATGGCACTTACTTAGGTATTTTATCCTTGATAGGAACAAAACTCATTACCCTATTCACCGCTGGGTGAGCTCAGCGAACCCCAACAAGCACCCGTCAGATAGACCAATCACTTTGCTGGGGTTCTCTTCGATTACCCCTACCTACAGAACCGTATACCCCCTCTTAAATTAAAGTAGTACATCAACTTTAGCGACTAAACATCTTATTTTATAATGTGTTCATTTGTGAAGAATCATATATTTTTGGAACCAAGAACAGATTAATGGTTCTATTTAAACTACACTAATAGTATAAATATCAATCAATAACTTTATAGTTTGGCCGATAGTATTAATAGATACATTAAAACAAGCCCACAACAGACTCAGGAATTTTAACACCATGTAAGTAGCCATCAATAAACACTACATCACCTTGCCAGGGGGCGTTATGAGTATTTTTAGCCATTATCAGACTCGGTATGAACTCACTCAACAAGAAGAGTACACGTTAGAAGAATACCTCGAAATATGCAAAAACGATCCAAGCGCCTATGCTTCAGCCGCTGAAAGACTATTACTCGCCATCGGCGAACCCGAATTTGTCGACACCTCCAAAGATCCTCGTCTTAGCCGTATTTTTTCAAACAAAGTCATTAAACGCTACAAAGAATTTGGTGATTTTTATGGCATGGAAGAATGTATTGAACAAATCGTCTCGTTTTTCAAACATGCAGCTCAAGGTCTTGAAGAAAAGAAACAAATTATTTATTTACTTGGGCCTGTTGGTGGAGGAAAGTCTTCTTTAGCTGAAAAACTAAAAGACTTGATGCAAAGAGTTCCTTTTTACGCCATTAAAGACTCTCCCGTGCACGACAAGCCTTTGTCATTATTTGATGCAATTGAAGATGGCCCGCTACTCAAAGAAGATTATGGTATCGATTCGCGCTATTTAGGCTCCATCATGTCACCTTGGGCGGTCAAGCGTTTGCATGAGTACGGCGGCGATATTAGTAAATTTAAGGTGGTCAAGTTATGGCCTTCAATTTTAGACCAAACAGCCATAGCCAAAACTGAACCAGGTGATGAAAACAACCAAGACATTTCAGCCTTGGTAGGTAAAATAAATATTAGAATGCTTGAAGATTTCTCTCAAGATGACCCGGATGCCTACAGTTTTAGTGGCGGTTTATGCTTAGCCAACCAAGGTATGCTTGAGTTTGTTGAAATGTTTAAAGCGCCGATTAAAGTACTCCACCCTTTACTCACGGCAACACAAGAAGGCAACTATAACTCTACGGAAGGAATGAGCGCGATACCTTTTGAAGGTATTATTCTAGCGCATTCAAATGAGTCTGAATGGCAAACCTTCCGTAACAACAAAAATAATGAGGCCTTTTTAGATCGAATCTCAATCGTAAAAGTACCTTACTGTTTAAAAGTGACTGAAGAAATCAATATTTATAAAAAACTACTTGAGAGCAGCTCTCTCAATAAGGCTCCTTGCGCTCCTGACACCTTAAGCATGCTTGCCCAATTTGCAGTTCTTTCGCGTTTACATGAGCCCGAGAATTCAAATATTGACTCAAAAATGAAAGTCTACGACGGGCAAAACATTAAGGATACCGATCCTAAAGCAAAATCAATGCAAGAATACAAAGACAACGCAGGTGTAAATGAAGGAATGTCTGGCCTTTCCACCCGTTTTTCTTTCAAGATACTATCACGCGTATTTAACTTTGATACTACCGAAATCGCAGCAAATCCTGTGCATTTACTCTACGTACTTGAAAAACAAATTGAGCAGGAGCAATTTCCACAAGAAACCGCCGAACAATATTTACGCTACATTAAAGAGTTCCTAGCGCCCCATTATGTAGAGTTTATCGGCAAAGAAATCCAAACTGCTTATTTGGAGTCATATTCTGAATATGGTCAAAACATCTTTGACCGTTATGTCACCTACGCTGACTTTTGGATACAGGATCAAGACTACCGAGACCCTGAAACAGGTGAGATATTTGATCGAGCCGCCATTAACGAAGAGCTTGAGAAAATTGAAAAGCCAGCAGGTATTAGCAACCCCAAAGATTTCAGAAATGAAATTGTTAACTTTATGTTGAGAGCCCGTGCGAATAATAACGGTGAAAACCCTTCTTGGCAGAGTTATGAAAAACTACGCGCAGTAATCGAAAAGAAAATGTTTTCAAATACAGAGGATTTACTTCCCGTCATCTCATTCAACCCCAAGAGTTCGCATGAAGACAAACATAAACACGAGCAGTTTGTAGAGCGCATGATTGACCGTGGTTACACAGAAAAACAGGTCAGGTTGCTTGCAGAATGGTATTTACGCGTTCGAAAATCGCAGTAATCTAAGGTAAATAACCGAATAGCACTTACTTAGTACGATTTTATAGGGTGTGCTTGCGCACCAATGAAACTTTACGACAATTTTTCGGTGCGCAAGCACACCCTATAAATTGTATTTATAACTAAATTCTTCGCTTAAGTAAGTGCCACTCGTATATAACCTAGGAGAAATAAATGGGCTTAACCCATATTATTGACCGTCGACTTAACGGTAAAAACAAAAGCGCCGTCAACCGCGAGCGTTTTCTTCGACGTTATCGCCACCATATTAAAAAGGCGGTCACTGATGCCGTGGGTAAACGAAGCATCACCGACATTGACCGAGGCGAAAGCATCAGCATTCCCGGAAAAGACTTAGACGAGCCTACTTTTAGGGCTGGCCAAGGTGGTGTACACGAAACAGTCAACCCCGGCAATAAAAAATTTAGTTCTGGCGACCATGTTGCTCGACCACCAAAGGGTCAAGGAGGACAAGGTTCAGGTCAAGGCGACGCCAGTAATTCGGGAGAAGGCATCGATGAGTTTGTATTTCAGATATCCCAAGAAGAGTTTCTCGACTTCATGTTTGAAGA
>Ga0105352_1001631_pt1 | contig 11351 bp, 11 predicted proteins | sample EN8Hudsemesocosm_FD_83507 | JGI IMG/M metagenome (GOLD analysis project Ga0105352, IMG submission 83507) | Methane-oxidizing microbial communities from mesocosms in the Hudson Canyon - EN8B Hudson Canyon | ecosystem: Environmental > Aquatic > Marine > Cold seeps | place: Hudson Canyon...
AGTGCACTTGTACAACACCAAGGTCCAAAATGACAGGGTCGATAACGATGTATTTCATAGGGATTTAAATTGGCGCGTCCGACAGGAGTCGAACCTGCGACATTCGGCTTCGGAGGCCGATACTCTATCCAGCTGAGCTACGGACGCATTATTGTGAACTTGGGTGAAGTTTAGGTTAGAGTTAATGATGTTGTGCTTAAAATGCAAAAACTAAGGGAATTTTACCCGAGTGCCTGTATTCAACAACAAATTCGCCGCTAAATACTTTGTAGCATACCTTGCAAACCAAAGCGATCAACCTTGATCATTACATTGGCTTGGTAGTATTTAATCAAGCTATCCTCATTTAGAACAATATCGAAAATTTGCCAGCGATTTTCTCTATTTTTATGGAACCATAAATCAAAATATAGTCCCTGCTGCGAAAGGCCGTTAATGTTGAGTTTAACTGATATCTTGCCACCAAGTTCTGGCCTTGCGGAAACAAAACTGATTTGCAGTGATTTCGACTGCACCAACTTATAAAGCAAGGTATTAATCATGTTGTTTTTAAGTCGCAAAGCGAAATACTGAGACTCGGCATCATTCAATTGTTGCTCCGAAGACAAGACAAGAAGTACCTCGTTGGCGATAAAACCAAAGTCAAACAACGGCACAACTTCTTCAAGGACCAGGCGCTCCATCGATTCAGGCGAGTAAGTCAAGCTTTGTGTTATTTGACTGAGACTGGTAATCGCATTTTGAATCGCATAAACAGGGCTATCCTCCATCTCATCCGAAGCAGCAAAACTATGAGAAAACAGCAGCGTCAAGATTAATGCAAAGGCAGAAAATCTCTTCATTTTTTCTCCAAAGTGGTCAAAGAAAACCAAGTAAAATCGATACAAATTATTCTTATTCATCCCTATTATATTGACATTTAGCATAAGTAAATGCTTATTATTATGACATTCTTGAGTCGCCCTTTTAAATCAACTATTCTGCTTTTTGGCCTTCTTGCAATTGGTTCAATCAATCCTTGTTATGCAGAGTCAGAATACAACCCACTTCAGTCGCCCGAATTTTTCAAGGAATTGAGTGCGTTCTCAACAATCTATACACAGATTAAAAATTACTATGTTGACGAGGTGGACGACAAAACACTTTTCGAAAATGCTATTAAAGGCATGCTAGAAGGTCTTGATCCATATTCCACTCACCTTAATCCTGTTGACCAGGCAGATTTAATTGAATCAACAACGGGCAAGTTTGGCGGCCTTGGAATTGTTATCGCAACGCAGGGGGAGTTGATTCAAATAATCTCTCCAATTGATGACACGCCGGCATATAGAGCCGGCTTACAAGCAGGAGATTTAATTCTTAAGATAGACGATCAAGAAGTCAGTGAGATCAACTTGCAAGAAGGTGTTAAATTAATGCGAGGCTTACCAGGCACAACGGTCAGCCTCACAATAAGCCGAGCAGAGCAAACGCCTTTTGCCGTTGAAATTAAGCGTGAAATCATTACCATTACTTCTGTTAGGGGCCACCTCCTTGACGGGGGTATTGGCTACATTCGAGTCTCTAATTTTCAATTACCAAGTGCGAAGCTGCTAAAAGAAGCGGTAGAAAAAATGACAGCTCAAAATAATAGCAAACTCAGCTCTCTAATTCTTGATTTAAGAAACAATCCAGGGGGTGCTCTTTCCGCGGCGGTTGATATTTCAGATCTATTTATTGACAAGAGCGACATTGTAGTTTACACCGAAGGCAGATTGGATAGCGCCAATATACATTTTGACGCCAAACGTGGCGATATACTCGATGGCGCACCAATGATTGTTCTTATTAATGAAGGCTCAGCCTCTGCCTCCGAAATCGTTGCAGGAGCCCTGCAAGACCATCAACGGGCGGTTATTATGGGTCAAACTTCTTTTGGCAAGGGCTCTGTACAATCCTTAATTGATCTAGAAGACGGCTACGGTATGAAATTAACCACAGCTCGATTTTATACACCTTTAGGCAACGTAATTCAGGGCAAGGGTATTACGCCTGATGTTATTCTTGAGATACCTCCTGAGAATGAAGTGGCTGATGAAGAGATTGCTTCTGAAGAGCGAGAGCTAGAAGATCACTCAAATGAAGACCCGGCAGGGCTAAGTTCAAAAGAAATACTCGAAAGGCAAAACACCATAAAAGAAAAAAGCAATAAAGAAGTGATTGAGTTATTAATGCAGGACTATGGTATTCAGAAGGCAATGAACCACCTAAGAACGCTTACTCGAGTTGATACAACCTGATGGCCAAAGTCCTATCAGTTGCCAATCAAAAAGGTGGTGTCGGCAAAACAACTACCGCAGTAAATTTAAGCGCTGCACTGAGTACAGTCAACAAACGGGTGTTATTGGTAGACATTGATCCCCAAGGTAACGCAACCATGGGTTGTGGCGTGGATAAATACACCCTAGAACACAGTATTTGTGAATTGCTGCTAGATGAGTGCACATTGGAACAAGCGATTATTGCCTCAGAAGATGCCTTGATTGATCTTATTGGCGCCAATACCGACTTGATAGCTGCAGAGGTTGCATTATTACAAGACAAAGGCGGTGAGGCAAAATTAAAGGGGCTGGTCGATCAACAACGTAATAACTACGACTATATTATTATTGACTGCCCTCCTTCGCTGAACATGCTAACCATCAATGCCTTTACTGCAAGTGACGGCATTGTCATTCCAATGCAGTGTGAATATTACGCGCTAGAAGGTTTGAGTTCTTTGATTGAAACAATTACTAAAATACAAGCTACCAGCAATCCTAGCCTTGAAATCTGTGGCATTATCAGGACCATGTACGACACTAGGAACAACCTATCTAATGAGGTTTCGGTACAATTATCTCAACACTTTAGCCACAAAGTGTTTAAAACAATAATCCCTAGAAATGTAAAATTAGCTGAAGCGCCTAGCTTTGGCGTCTCGGCAATTAATTACGCCAGATCTTCCAAAGGAGCTATCGCCTATGTGGCATTAGCAAGTGAAATAGTACGTAGAACACAATAAATATTATGGCAAAAAAATCTAAATTAGGAAGAGGTCTGGATATATTGTTAGGCCAACATGTTGAAAATCCTGCGCGCGCACACTCAGATGACCTTTTAATTCAAATTCGGCTTGATCAATTACAACCAGGTCGGTTTCAGCCACGCGCTAAATTTGATGGTTCAAAATTAGACGAACTAACACATTCAATCGCCTCTCAAGGTGTCATTCAGCCTCTGGTTGTTAGAGAGGTGGCAACTAATCAATTTGAAATTATTGCTGGTGAACGCCGTTGGCGCGCCGCCAAACAAGCAGGACTTGAAGAAGTGCCTGTTGTGGTTAGAAACATTGATGACCAAATGGCTTTGGCCATTGCGCTTATAGAAAACATTCAGAGAGAGTCGTTAACGCCAATCGAAGAGGCACAAGCGCTATCAAGGTTGATTCAAGACTTCAAGATGACGCATGAAGAAGTATCCAAAGTGGTTGGCAGATCGCGTTCAGCAGTTAGTAATTTATTGCGTCTGTTAAAGCTAAGTGACGCGATTAAAGCTTTGCTTGAAAGTGGTGAAATTGATATGGGTCATGCGCGAACTTTGCTACCGCTTCCCGACAATCTACAAATTCAGATGGCCTACGAGATTGTCGCTAGAGAGTTGTCTGTAAGGCAAACGGAGGTACTGGTTAGACAGACGCTCAACCCAAGTCCAAAAAACGTCAAAAAATCAAACCCCCAGTGGCTAAAAATGACAGAATCCATATCCAAGAAATTTAACTCAAAAGCCGAAATAAAGCCCAGCAAGGGTGATGCTGGAAAAATTATTATTCATTTCGACTCCAAAGAATCGTTGAGTAATATCTTTAAAAAAATTAACAACTAATCAATTCCACCGATCCTTGAGAATTGCATAGTATTGTAATTCCAGTCCCAGTGCATCCAAACACCAACTGCCTTACCAATAACATAACTCTCTGGAACGTAACCCCAGGCTCTCGAGTCACCGCTATTTGATCTATTATCACCCATGACAAAGTAATGCCCTTCGGGTACGGTTATTTCTGGAAATTGAGGGGAGGGCCTAATAGTGCTTAGCAAAACATCATGATTGGCTCCCTCTAGTTGTTCTCTAACATGATTATAACCACTCATAGCGCGACCCGAATCAACGCCTTTATACGAGCCGATTTTGTTGTAATCAACTGCCTCACCATTCAGTGTTAACTTGTCACCTTGATAACTAATAACATCACCAGGGAGTCCGATAACTCTCTTAATAAAGTCTACACCTGAGTAACTATCATTTCTCTCGTAGTTTGGATACCTAAAGACCACAATATCGCCACGATCAGGCGTCGAAAACTCAACTAGTTTAGTGTTGGTGATTGGCAGTCTTAAACCGTAATCAAACTTGTTAACGATAATAAAATCGCCGGTTAACAAAGTTGGCATCATTGAATTTGATGGCACTCGAAACGGTTCAAAAACAAAGCCGCGAAAGACAATTACCAATATAAGTATCGGGAAAAATTCAATGGACCACTGCACAATCTTTGGGCGGTGGCTATACTTTTCATTTTTAGATAATTTTAGAAAAATTAGAAAATAAAAGAATTTTCCCAATTTGGATTGGTTTGCACTTTGTACTTCGCTGCCAGCCCTTTTTCTCTCGAAAAATACTGCATCAATAACTACAACTGCAAAAGCCAGCACAAGGGCGGAAAATAAGTAAGTCACCACATCCCAGGCAAAAAACGCGTCTGCGTTTGCAAGTATTCTTGAATTAATGTCGTTACTCATTATGGTTTTTTCCTAAAAAAAATTAGTTTGCATTATAACTATAGTTTCTCACTTAATTCGTCTCACTGATATTCATGCCAATTTTCGTGCACAGTTCAACAAAATTTGGGAAAGAGGTTTGTACATTGTCCACACCATCAATTTGAATTTCATGTTGACATCTTAACGATGCAATTGCAAATGACATCGAAATACGATGATCATGGTGCGACTGAATCACAGAGCTTGGCTTAGAGAATTCGCCACCCTGAATGCGAATGCCATCTTCTAATACTTCGTTTTCAATACCTAAAACACCAAGCCCATCGGCCATTACTTGGATGCGGTCTGACTCCTTCACTCGCAACTCTCGCGCGCCGGTTAAAATGGTTTCACCTTCTGCACAACTGGCTGCAATAAAGAGTGATGGAAACTCATCAATAGCTAGTGGCACTAAATTTTTAGGGATACTTATCCCCTTTAATTTTGATGATTGCACACGGATATCAGCCACCAATTCACCGCCAGATACGCGCTCGTTACTCAGTGTGATATTACCATTCATGAGTTTAAGAATATCAATAACACCCGTGCGAGTCGGGTTAATATTAACCGCTTCAAGCATGATATCAGAATCCTTTGCGATGCACCCCGCCACCATAAAAAAAGCAGAAGATGAAATATCGCTTGGCACCTCAATGTCACAGGCCGTTAATGAACCGCCACCAGTCAACGACATACAGCCATTGTCGCTTATCACTTCATAACCAAAACCCCTTAACATTCTCTCTGTGTGGTCTCGAGTAATACCTCCTTCAGTAACCGAAGTTGTACCATCGGCATAAAGACCGGCTAACAACAAGCAAGATTTGATTTGTGCAGATGCCACAGGTAGCTTGTAGTCAATTGCATTCAGATTGCTACCGCCCTTGATCACTAATGGCGGCTTACCATCCTCAGATCCGATTGTTGCACCCATTGTTTTCAGAGGGTCAATCACCCTACCCATCGGTCTTTTAGAAAGTGAGTCGTCGCCGTGCAACTCGCAATCAAAACTTTGCGCACTAAGTAAGCCAGACATTAATCGCATGGAAGTGCCAGAATTGCCTAAATCTAGAGGGCCTGAAGGCGCCCTAAGCCCATGCATGCCAACACCATGAATTGTAACATTTGAGCCCTCTCTCTCGATTTTAACACCCATATCTTGAAACGCCTTGAGCGTAGAGAGCGCATCTTCACCCTCTAAAAAGCCTTTGACATGAGTCACACCATCGGCAATAGAACCCAACATAATAGAGCGATGTGAAATCGATTTGTCACCAGGGACTTTGATCGTGCCTTTTAACAACTGTGCGGGTGATACTACAAAACTACTCATGCTTTCCTTTTAAACCAGCCACTGATCACGAGTGCTTTTTGCATCTCGAAACAAGGTTTCTATTGCTGCTGTATTTTCATTCTCTATCACATCAATCAAATTGTCTAATGTGTCTCTGTAGCCCTTGATGTGCTTAACAATGGCTTCTTTATTATTAAGGCAAATGTCACGCCACATGATTGGATCACCAGAAGCAATGCGCGAAAAATCTCTAAAGCCACCAGCTGCATACAAGCTGGCGCTTGGGTGCTGAGAGATCAGATAATTCATAATTGAAAAGGCCAGCATATGAGGCAAATGAGACGTCATAGCCAATAACTCATCGTGCGAGGCGGCACTCATCATGTCCACAGTCGCGCCTGTTGCTTGCCAAACACTTTTTACCGCTTCAACCGCTTCAGCGGAACTTGATTCAGTCGGTGTAATAATTACCTTTCTACCCACAAACAAGTCGCCATCACTGGCCTCAAAGCCACTTTTTTCCTTGCCTGCAATCGGGTGTGCTGGTACAAACTGACTTGGTAAAGAACCAAAAACTGACTCTGCAACCTTAATAACACTAGCCTTTGTACTACCCACATCGGTAATAACCATCGACGCATCAACATGCGGTTGGATGCTTTTAAGAATAGCTTCAAAACTACCGACCGGTGTCGCAATAACAACCATATCAGCGCCATTAAGCGCCTCTTTAATATCGGTTGTGTAACCAGTAATAACGTCGCTATTTTGTGCCGCTTGCAGTCTCTGCGCATCTCGACCAAAACCAACAACATGCGTGGCCTGTTTGCTGCGTATCATCGCCTTGGCCAAGGACCCACCAATTAAACCTACACCAACAATACAAACTTTATTCATCACAATACAGCTTCGAGCGCCTCTAGCAGGCGGGCATTCTCAGCTTCAGTACCTACTGAGACTCTAAGGTAATTTGGCATTTCAACTGGACGAACAATAACACCTTCAGCTAATAGCTTTTCAAATACATCATTTGCATTGGTCACTTCAACAGCAACAAAGTTTGCTGAAGATGTGATAAATGTTAGACCAAGTTTTACAAAACCAGCTTCAAGTTGCTTAACACCTGCGTTATTAACTTTAATCGATGTTTGTAAATATTCATCATCCGCTAAAGCAGCAATAGCTGCACTTTGCGCAACATGATTAACGTTAAACGGCTCTCGAACGCGATTAATGTAGTCGGCAATTTCAGTACTTGAGATTGCATAACCCACTCTAAGTCCCGCAAGGCCATAGGCCTTTGAGAATGTGCGAGTGATAATTAAGTTACTAAAAGTATCAAGCCAACTAATAGTAGGATCGTCATCGGCATTTAAATATTCAACATAAGCTTGATCCAAAACCACCGGAATAGTCTTAGGAACCCTCTCCAAGAAATTGTGCAACTCGTCGTTAGAAAGCAATGTGCCTGTTGGGTTATTTGGATTGGCCACAAAAATTAATCTTGTATTACCACCAACCATCGACAACATTGCCTCTAAATCATGGCCAAAATTCTTGGTTGGAGTGACTTTTGCTGTTGCGCCTAGCGCTTGCGTTGCCAATGGATAAACAGGAAATGCATACTGAGAGAAAATCACTTCATCGCTGGCCTCGGAGACAAACACTCGAGCAATCAGCTCAAGCACTTCATTGGAGCCGTTACCAAGTGTTAAGGTATCAATTGATACGCCAAGATGTACGCCTAATGCACTCTTAAGGCCGAAGCCATTGCCATCGGGGTAACGATAAATTTCCGCAAGCGATTTTTTAATTGCTTCGATAACTTTTACGCTGGCACCTAAAGGATTCTCGTTCGAAGCCAGCTTGATAACCGTTTCAAGGCCAAGTTCACGTTTCAGCTCTTCGATTGGCTTGCCACCTTGATAAGGTCTCAAGCCAAGAATTGATTTGCACGCATTCATAATATAGCGATTGGGTACGAGCCAAGGATATTGAGCTTCGAGACGTGTTTTCCAACCTCTTTTAAAGCGGATTGAACATTGGCATCACTTTGATGACCTTCTATGTCTATGAAAAACAAGTACTCCCACTTTACCCCGGGAATTGGGTGTCTTGCTAATTGCAGCATATTAATACCATGATTTTTAAATGGCTCGAGTAAATCGAAAAGCGCACCAGATTCGTGTTTTGTAACAACAAGCAATGAGGTTTTATCCTTGCCACCAGCAGGCACAGAATCTTTACCAATAGCAACAAATCGAGTGACGTTTCCTGCCTTATCTTCAATATTTTTTGCCACACGCTGCAGGCTGTATAGTCCAAGTGCCGCCTCAGAAGCAATCGCTGCAGCATTGAGTTCGTCTTTAACCATGCGCGCTGCTAATGCGTTCGAGGCAACCGCGCGTAATTCAGCCTTAGGGTGGTGGTTAGCCAGCCAGCGACGACATTGATCTAATGCTTGTTGATGGGCGTAAATTATTTGAATTTCTTGCGCCTGATCCTGCATCATTAATTGATGAGAAATCGCTATTTCAACTTCACCGCAAATATGTAAATCATGACTGTAAAGCAAGTCCAACGTGGCACCAATCACACCATTCGATGAATTTTCAATCGGTACAACGCCATAATGCGCGTTATCACTTTCTACTTGGTGAAAAATCTCATCAATGTTGCCACAGTCAAGCGTGGAAACAGCGTGACCAAAGTGCTTCAATGCTGCCTCTTGAGTGAAAGTACCTTCGGGTCCCAAGAATGCAATTTTAAGCGGTTGCTCCAGTGCAAGACAGGCAGACATAATTTCACGAAAGATATGCCCTACATCCTTGTCTTTTAGCAAGCTTTTATTGCGCTCAATAACACGAGACAAAACTTGCGCTTCCCTTTCAGGTCGATAAAAAACACTTTGCGTGTTAGTTTCTTTTTTAACTTTGGCAACTTCAGCCGCTAAATCAGCGCGCGTTGCAATGAGCGCCTGAATTTGTTCGTCCAGTGCGTCAATTTTAATTCTTAAATCTTTTAAATCTTGTTCTTTCATACTAGTTGTAAATTTTATTAGATTTGGGCGACTTATGTGTCTTCTTTAAGCGCGTGTTTTCTCAAATTCTTTCATAAAGCCCACCAGCGCCTCAACACCGCCAAGCTCCATCGCATTATATATGCTGGCACGCATACCACCAACAGCCTTATGCCCCTTTAAAGCCAGCAACCCTGCGTCAAGCGCAGACTTAACAAACTCAGCATCAAGCGTGGTATCAGCAAGGAAAAAAGGCACATTCATCCAAGAGCGATAACGTAGAGCGATATTGTTCGAATAAAAATCAGATTGATCGATGGCTTCATACAGTAATTGAGACTTTTTCTCATTTTTCATAGCAATCGCCTCAATACCGCCCAACCCTTTCAGCCACTCAAAAACCAAAGCTGCTGCATACCAGGCAAACGTGCACGGTGTGTTATACATCGAATCGTTGTAAGCTTGCGATGCATAATCAAACATAGTGGGCTGGCCACCCATCGCACCACCAATTAAATCTTCTCTAACGATAATCACAGTTAATCCAGCAACACCAATGTTCTTTTGCGCACCCGCATAAATGACGCCAAATTTTGACACATCAATCGGTCGAGAAAGGATCGAAGAAGACATATCTGCCACCACCGGCATATCCACTTTGGGCACGTAGTCGAACTCAAGGCCAGCAATTGTTTCATTGGGCGTATAGTGTAAATAAGCGGCGTTTTCATCAATACGCCAATCCGAAAAATCTTGGATGTCAGTATAGCCATTAGCATTATTGTCGGTGCAAATATTGACATTACAATAACGAGATGCCTCTACTATCGCCTTGCTAGACCAATGACCAGTATTTGCATAGTTGGTGGTTTTTTTACCGTGCAATAGGTTAATTGGCACCATTGAGAACTGCTGAGAGGCACCACCCTGCAAAAATAAAACTTTGTAATTATCTGGTATCGCCATTAAGTCTCTTAGGTCTTGCTCGGCTTTTCTCGCCAACGCCATAAAATCCACTCCTCTATGGGAGATTTCAATTGCTGATGCTTTTGCATTACCAAATTCTAGCAAATCACGTTGAATTTTTTTTAATACTGGGCCAGGTAGGGTTGAGGGGCCGGCACTAAAGTTGAACACCTGTTCCATGAGGGTGGCTTAACTGTTGGAAATTCTTAAGCATTTTACCCCAGCCTATTAATATTGCTGAATTAGTGCACCACATTTATTTATGCTATGACAAACGTTAATACACTAGAATAACAACAAGCAATAAAGGATCAAAAGATGGACGGTTCATACAAAAAACGCATGCAAAAGAAAAAGGCTTATATTGATTCTAGGATAGAAGCTGCCAATATTGATAAAGGCATTATTGTTTTACTAACAGGCAACGGCAAAGGAAAGTCTTCATCAGCGATGGGTATGATTTGCCGCGCGTTGGGCTATGATTTACAAGTCGGCTTGGTGCGATTCCTTAAGGGTGCCCAAGATACCGGCGAGGATTTGTTTCTTAATAGCCACCCAAATGTCAAAACAGCACTGATGGAAAGTGGATTTACTTGGGACACTCAAGACAAAGATTTGGACATTCAAAAAGCTCTTGAAACCTGGGATAAAGCCAAAATATTTCTACAAGATTCAAGCATTGATTTGGTAGTGATAGATGAGATTACCTACATGATCAACTACAACTACCTCGATGAATCAGTCATTCTTGAGGCGCTTAATAATCGCCCAGAAAATCAACACGTAGTTATTACCGGTCGAGCAGCTAGCAAAGCTTTAATTGAAGTTTCTGATACTGTGAGTGAGATTCAAGACGTCAAGCATGCATTTAGAAACAATATCAAAGCACAAAAAGGCGTTGATTATTAACGCTTACACTATATAAATCCAAAAAACAAAACCACCCAGCAACGCGCCAACAATCGTATCAACAATATAATGTTGCTTTGTAAATAAGCAGCTGATTGCAATAAACAGTGGGAATGACCAAATTGCCGCCACAATACTTGGGTGCGAAGCCGCACCATTGTTGATCATATGCAAAGAGGTCAGCATTGCTACACTCACATGCATTGAAGGAAAACAATTGGTTGCCGCATCAAAACTCTGAACAAACTTTAAAAACTTTCGAGATTTCTTAGAATCTTCACCAAAATCACGCCAGCGAGTGGGAGTTACAATCGGATAA
>Ga0105352_1001640_pt1 | contig 11298 bp, 8 predicted proteins | sample EN8Hudsemesocosm_FD_83507 | JGI IMG/M metagenome (GOLD analysis project Ga0105352, IMG submission 83507) | Methane-oxidizing microbial communities from mesocosms in the Hudson Canyon - EN8B Hudson Canyon | ecosystem: Environmental > Aquatic > Marine > Cold seeps | place: Hudson Canyon | collected...
ATCCATGGAGGGTGGGTGCTGGGGATGTAGATATTGTGTACTCCCCATCCCTGGTCACTGGATTCCAGCGCTCCCTGCTGGAATGACGGATATTATGATGGTTGTATAACAGCTCGTCATCTTGGCAGGGAATGCCGAGATCTAGAATCCATGGAGGGTGGGTGTTGGGAATGTAGATATTGTGTACTTCCCATCCCTGGTCACTGGATTCCAGCAATCCCTGCTGGAATGACGGGTATTGTGGTATTTGTGTAATTGCTCGTCATCTTGGCAGGGATTGCCGAGATCTAGAATCCATGGAAGGTGAGAGTTGGGGATGTAGATATTGTGTGCTCCCCATCCCTGGTCACTGGATTCCAGCGCTCCCTGCTGGAATGAGGGGTATTGTGGTTGTTATGACTTTATTAACAGGGTAGATGACCGCTTTATAGTGACTTAATTAAAAGTGTAGAGTCACTTAATTTTACACATTCAAATAACATGTCATCTACGGAACCATCAACATGGTCTGTGTAATGTACGCCGTATTCAGTATCAGAATGCAGGTGTTTAAGTGTTCCATGCACGGTGATAGGGGAGCCTGAATCAGGCAAGGTCATGGTTATTTTCAGGTTGTCATTAACGCTTTTTCCTAGAGGTTTACTGAGTCTGATTCGGATGCCTGTTCGACTGATGTCTAATATTTCACCGCTCAAGGATATTTCAGGTTCTGAAGGATGTAAAGAATATACATTGGCTTGTATATTATTTGCTTTTACTCGTTGATGGTCGCGTCTATCGGGAGTCATTTTTCTATTGTTTCTAATTGTCCTTAACGAATTTTAGTATAGCAGAGTAATAAATAAAGGTGGCTGCTAGATGAAAAAAAAATCAAAAGATTTCTATTTGTAAGCTTTTGATTTAAAAGGTAAGTTGTGGCTTACTAAGTGGGCAAATGGTTTGGCTAAGGGTTCGCCAATAAAAACACCTTGTCCAGGCCAGGCTACACTTTTCCAGTAGGCTTCAATCAAACTGTTACCTCTTAAATAGTATTGCATCATAATGCCTGGATTAGGGAATTTTTGTACAAAATTACAAGGCTCTATAACTGCGCCATAACTACCCGTTGCTCCTGATTTTAGCCATTTAACACTGCTCATTTGTCTACCGCCGGGTAATATTCCGCCTGTTGAGGTTAAATGGTCGGCTACTGCGCCAGGTAAAAACTGGTTTGACTCGATTTTTTTAACATGAACTTTGCCAGTAAAATAAAACATAACATCCTTTTTATTTTCTATATAATCTTGTTGTAAAAATTTTATAGGCCATAGTCCAGTATATATTTTTGCGATTTGTGGATATAAAACGGCCCTGGAGCTGCGAGCTTTGTCTGATGTGTTTAATAAATAAGCAGCACCTTGTGGTTGGCTGTAATCAGAGCTGACTCCTCGATCAATTAGCGCTTTAACATCGCTAAAGTTTTTGCCTGCCAAGGCCATGGTCGGACGCCACTGATATGCATCAAAAGGGTTACTTTTTTCGCTGTTAAAATACGGTGATGCCTGGGTTTTTTTGCATCCCCTGGCGCAAAAAGAGTCGTCATAGCCTGCTGCAAAAGCTGTGGTGATAGACATGCAGCCCACTCGATATGTTTGCATCCAGGTTAAGGCATATGCTTGAATATGTTTGGGTGTTTGTTTGTCGACAGATTGTTTTATTTGTTTAAATTGTGTGACGGATAGGGTGCGGAGATTGGGATTAAAGCGGGTGTGAATAATGTTTTGTTCTGGGATTTTTCGTTGCAGTTGATAGTAGTTGGCAATTTTAATACTTAGCGGATCAGAGTCGTTAATGATAACGCCAAGTTTATCTGCTGATAGGGCTGGTAGTGGCTGGTATAGTTTTGAGTATATGGCTGCTTTGGTTTGTGTTGATAAACAAAGAGATAATAATAAAACCAAGAAAGAAAATGAGTTTTTATGAAAAATTGCCAGGGTTTGAAGAGGGGGTGATTTTTTATGCATCTGCGTGTGTGGTTAATCTTGGTCAGGAGTGGTATTGGTAGGTGGTTAAGTGTAGCGTAAAATAAGGGGTAAGGTGGTTCTGTCTCAAAATTGTGTCCAAATTCATAAGGTTTAGTGCCGAGAGGTCAGTTAGGCTAAATTCAGCAGTCAATCATTGGGGGCGTTTTTTAAATCGCGCCGAGAGCGGGCGCTCCTACATTAATTGTTATTTTGAAATGTTTGTATGGATGGTCTAGGGGGTGTAAAAAAGCGTAGAACAGGAACCTTTGCTTCAGAGGGGGTGAGGCAAAGTTAATGTTCCTGACTAGCCGTTGCAGGAATTACAAAGCATCCTGCTTTGAATTCCTTTTCCTGCGCACTTCATCCTGAAGTGGTAGCCGGCTGTCTATTAAAGACCCTTGGCTTTCCGAGCCCGCCTTGCGACGAGGGTGGCGAAATGGACTACAAAAAATCCTTCTTAGGGAGTTCCTTCTCTTTTGCAGTTAATTTAGATAAAGCAGTAACTATGCCAATAATTTAATATATTGATTTGTAAGTGTTTTATGTGTCTTCTATGGTTGGTGATGAAAAGATGAGGGGGAAATGACGTGCTGGTGTGTGAAATGACCTATTTTTTTATTATAAAAACAGGCTATTCTTTGCTAAGTAATTTATTTGTAATATTAATATATAAATTGCTCTAAAAGATTTTGCACTTTAATCTCTTTTTGTCTAAAGATAAGCCTGGGTGATGACTGCTTGGTAGCAGGCAGCTGGGCTGTGTATAGGGGTACAATCTGAATAATTAGCTGGTCCTTGTTTGTGCGAAATTATATTCCTGTAACCTTGGTACGGCTTTCTCTGGCAATATTAGATTAGAATTTGTTTGGATTATTATGCTTGATAAGTACTACAATTTTTTCTGGAATAAAGTAAATGCGGAATAGAAATTTAATAAAAAAATTAGCTGTTGCAACTATGTTTGTGGGTTTGATTGCTTGTGGGGATGCAGAGGATCGTAAGCTAAAATATATGCAGCAAGGGAAAGAGCTATTTCAGCAGCAACGATACGATAAAGCATTGCTCGCTTTTAAAAACGTATTGCAGATTGATCCCAAAGATAGTGCTGCACGTTATCAATTAGCAGAAACTTTAAGTAAACAAGGCGAAATTAAGCAGGCATTTGCTCATTACAATGCGGTTATTAATGCTGATGAAACTCATGTTATGGCGCGTGTTAGGGTTGGGCAGTTATATTTGATGAGTCGAAACATCGAGAATGCTGAAAAAATGATACTGGAGGCTTTTGCTTTAGAGCCAAATAATAATGAGGTGCTGGTATTTCAATCGGCAGTTTATTTACTCAAAGATAATGTTGATGCCGCGATTAAAAGTATTGATAAAGTGTTGGAACAAACCCCAGAATTCTCTTCAGCCGTAGTGATGAGAGCATCAATATATGCAAAAACAGGCGATTTGAAACAGGCAATTGAACTGTTAAAGCAAGGTGTGCTTAATGCGGCTGATAATGAGGCTATGCATGTCATGTTGGCAAAGCTATATGCCAAGCAGGGTTTAACCGATGATGTAGAAAAAGAGCTTAAACAATTGGTTAAAATAAAGCCCGATGTATTTCATCATTACAATCGCTTGGTTCAATTTTATTTGCTTGATAATCGCTTGGGTACAGCAGAGGCAGTGTTACGTGATGCGCTAAATGAAATGCCAGATAATGAGGGCGTACAGCTTTATTTTATAGACTTTTTAGCGCAAAAGCAAAGCGTGGACAAGGCGGTTAATGAGCTATTGAGGTTTATTAAGCTTTCTCCAGAAGCTTATTATTTGTATTTTAAATTGGCTGATTTACAAGCAAGCGAGAAGGATTTTCTTTCCGTTGAAGCTACTTTAAAACAAGTGATTGATAAGGATAGGTTTGGAGCCTCAGGAGTTAAAGCTCGAAATGTATTGTCTAGGCTTTATCTATCAACTGAACGGGTTGAGCAGGCTAAAGAATTAATAAAGATTGTCTTAGCTGAGAATCCCCGAGATGCAGAAGCATTAACTTTGCGAGGACAATTGGCTTTGAGCAATAAAGAAATTACTGAGGCTATTGCAGATTTTCGCTCTGCATTGGTAGGTCAGCCAAAGAATATTAAATTGTTGAAATTGTTGTCATCCGCACAGCTAGCAAATAATGATATTGAACTTGCCATAGAAAATACACAGAAAGTGATTGCTATCGTACCTAGTGATATATCTGCAAGACAGAGACTGGTTGATTTGTTATTTCATTCTGGAAAAGAGCTTCAAGCTGAGCCTATTATTTTAGCAATATTGAAAATAGACCCGAAAAACAAGGTGGCGTTGGAGGGTTTATTTAAAGTTAGCATGATAAAAAAGGAGTGGGATGAGGCGTTAAGTGCTGCGAGTAAAATTCGGATTGATGGCGAAGATGATGTCAACGGTTATTATTATGCAGGGCGAGTTTATCAGGCTCAAAGTGAATGGCAAAAAAGTATCGAGGCTTTTAAACAGGTGTTGTTGTTAAAGCCTGCTGCCGTTGAGCCACTAACGCTACTTGTCAAAAGTTACTTGTTATTTAATCAGTCAGATAAGGCGACTTCATATCTACAAGGTATGATAAAAAAACAGCCAAATCATTTTGTGGCATATAACCTTATGGGCGAGGTATTTCTTTACAGTAAAAATTTAACAGATGCAAAAGTTGCTTTTCAGCATGCAATAGAAATTAAACCTGATTGGTTTAATGCTTATCGAAATTTAGCGCTATTATTTATGATTGATAAGGATAGGGTCGCTGCGATAAAAACTTTGCGAACAGGCGTGGAAAAAACAAAAGGCGCTATAAAGTTAATTGATCTTTTGTCAACTATATATAAGAAAGAGGGTGAAGTTGATGAAATTATTAAGCTTTATGAGCAAGCCTATTTATACCAGCCTAACTCCATGGTAGTGATTAATAATTTGGCAAGTTATTTAGCTGAATATGGGGGCTCGCAAGGTAGTTTGGAGCGGGCAGAAAAAATAGCAAAACCTTTAGAAAAAAGCACAAACCCTTATATTTTGGATACAGTTGCCTGGATAGCATTTAAACGGGGTGATTATGATAAGGCTCAGCGTTTATTTGAATTAGTGATTGAGAAGGGAGTCTCTTCTGCTGAGGTTAGCTATCATATAGGTATGCTTTATTTTAAACAGGGTGATAATGAATTAGCAGAAATCTACTTGAAAAAAGCGCTGTCTAAGGAGGCTAAATATGAGGGAATTGATCAGGCAAAAGAAATTTTACAAAGGATTCAGGCGCGGTCTCTCTCTTTGAAATCATAGGTAGTGGAGCAGAATTAAATTAACGATTAGAAAAATGGAGTTACTTTGCATTATTCACGAGTAAACCCTATTAGCTATTGGGGTGCTGGCTTTAGCCTGCATTTGTTAGATAAAAATAAGCAGACTAAAGTCTGCGCCCCAAGCATAAAATGATAATCTCTTGTTACTTGTAGTTGGGTTACCGACTCGGTTTAAATTGCTGATTACGTATGGGGTTCAGCCATTTTTCAGCAAACTAGATACTGTATTTATGCGTCATCTTGGCAGGGATTGCCGAGATCCAGAATCCATGAAAGGTAAGTGCTGAGAATGAAGGTGTTGTGTACTTCCCATCCCTGGTCGCTGGATTCCAGCGCTCCCTGCTGGAATGACGGTTTTGTGGTGGTAGCGTAACCGCTCGTCATCTTGGCAGGGCGGGGAGCGCCGAGATCCAGAACCCATGGAAGGTAGGTGCTGAGAATGTAGATGTTGTGTACTTTCCATCCCTGGCCACTGGGTTCCAGTTCTTCCTGCTGGTATGACGGGTATTGTGATGGTTGTGCAACCGCTCGTCATCTTGGCAGGGAGCGCCGAGATCCAGAATCCATGGAAGGTAAGTGCTGAGAATGTAGATGTTGTGTACTTCCCATCTCTGGCCCCTGGATTCCAGCACTCCCTGCTGGAATGACGTCGATCTAGCATGTTTAATGTAGCTGATGCTCATGGGTGATCGGCGTCTTAAACCGTATAACGGGTCCCCATCTTAAATTAATAAAAACGTTGATAATTCAGTGTGTTGTGTTCTTGTTACTTGGAAGAAATAATTATGAAACAAAGGTATAAATCTTGCTTGATATCAAAGGCTAATTTAAATTTATTTATTCTTACTGTATTTTAATTGTATTAAAATACAGTATTGGTATTTTTCCCTTGTTTTTAAGTAGGACATGACAATGTTATGCAACAAGCAGTTTTTTCTAGCTACACTGATTTTACCTGTTCTTTTAATTGCAATTGAAGCGGCTAATGCAGAGGCTTTATCAGCTGATTACCTGTCTGCTGAGTCGGTAATTGATTTTAATAGTTATGACTTTGGTGGTGGGGTTCTTCTGATTAAGGAGGGGGCAAGTACTTTCACAACAGGATCTACAATTACAGGTTTTTTTCAGACTTATGTCAATAGTCATCAATTAAACGGTGTAGGTGTGTCAAATCCCACACTTAATAATACTGGTAGTGGGACTGGTTATGAGCTAACTATGGTTGCAGGTTTTTCCGCAAAAATAACAAATGCCAGTTTACCCGGATTTTTCGGGTTTGAGTTAGAGTCAGGCGAGGCATCACTTTATCTGGATAAGTCACCTGATTATAGTTTTACTGCTGACTTTGGTTTTGATAATGGTGAGGAGATATTGTCTAGCCAGGATGTAGCTGGGTCAGGGTTTATTTCATCTTTTGGTTTTGGTGTGGTCAATGTTGATTTCTTTTCATCCTCCATCATAAATAAATCGGTTTATGGTGATGTTGAGATTGCTGCAGCATCTGCAATATTTGCTTTAGATGCTAACAACCTGGAGCAAATAAATGGAGTAACAACGGTTGCGGGGAATAGTGTAGGGGCTAGTGATTTTCTTTTTGCCGTGGATGGTGGACTTAAGTTGTCTAAAGCAAGTAACATAGTTGCCACGCCTTTGCCGTTATCTGCATGGTTATTTGGAAGTGCAATGATAAGTTTGCTTTCTTTCAGGTCTCGTAAAGGTGGGTTATAACAGTCTAAGGTTTGGTTTCAGCAGTTGTCTTGTCTATAATATGGTCGATGCTTAAACGCTTATTAACATTCATTAATTAGGTGACAACGATATGGAAAATCAGGAGTCTGATTTTAAAGACTATTTAAAGATCCTCAAAAGGCGTAGCAAGTTTTTTTTTATTCCTTCTATTTCTGTCGCTGTAATAAGTATTTTGTTAGCTGTTTTGTTGCCCTCGGTCTATAACTCCAGTGCGACTATATTAATTGAAGAGCAAGTTATACCTACTGATCTGGTACGGTCAACAGTAACGACTTATGCTGATCAGCGTATTCAAATTATTAGTCAACGGATTATGACTCGCTCCAACCTTTCTAAAATTATAAAAAAATATGAGCTTTATGTTGAAGATAGAAAGAATGATTCGCTAGAAATTATTTTAGATAAGATGAGGGATCGAATTGAGGTTAAGACCATTAGTGCTGATGTGGTTGATCCCCGACGAGGGGGGGCTGCTACTCAAGCAACGATCGCTTTTACTTTGTCATTTAATGATGAGTCTCCAGTTATCGCTAAAAAAGTAGCAAATGAGCTGGTTACTGTGTTTTTAAAGGAAAATATCAAGTCTAGGACCCTGTCTGCAGAAAATGCCACTTTATTTTTAAGTGAAGCAACAAGGAGGCTTAAAGATAAAATACAGAAAATACAGCAAGCATTGGCAGAGTATAAAGAAAAGAACTTAAACTCTTTACCAGAGATAACTCAGTTTAATCAGCAAGAAATTACAAATCTAAATAGCCGCTTATTAAATTTAGATAGCCAGGAAAGATCTTTGAATGAGCGTCGTTTTTATCTTCAGGGCCAGTTAGCTCAGCTTGACCCCAACGCATTAGCAACAAATGCAGCAGGCAACCGCGTTTTTGATATTAAAGACAGATTACAAATACTTGAGTCAGAATATCCTTCCTTATTGGCAACATATTCCAGTCAGCACCCTGATGTTCATGCTGCTACAAGAGAAATTGAATCACTTAGAAAGCAAATTGATGAAAATATTGATCTAAATAATTTGAATGTTGAGTTAACTGAAAAGAAAGCTAAATTAGCATCGTTAGTTAAAAAATATTCCAGTCAACACCCGGATATCCTGAGTCTAAATAAACAGATTAAAACAATTAAGAACACAATGTTCGAAGCGCAAAAATCTGTTGTCGTTAGTGCTTCTGTAAAACCAGATAACCCTGCTTACATCACCATGATGTCTCAAGTAGAAGCCGTAAATACCGAGCTAAAGTCAGTGCAATATACTCGCGAAAAAATGCAGGAGAAAATAAAAGAATTGAAGCAATTGGTACGAAAAGCGCCTTTGGTTGAAAAAGAATATTTGGATATGATTCAGGAATTGGATAACACTAATCTTCGATATAGAGAGGTGAGTGCCAGAGAAATGGAGGCTGAAATCTCTCAGCATTTAGAGCTTGAACGAAAAGGTGAGCGATTTACCCTGATTGATCCACCACAAGAGCCTTTGGAGCCAGTTAGTCCCAATCGACCTGCTATATTGTTGTTAGGTTTTATCTTGGCTATAGGGGCGGGTATAGGGATGGTTGCAACATCTGAATCAATCGATTCTTCACTTTATAATGAAAATGAAGTGGCTGAAATATTAGGTGTTGCCCCATTAGCAAGTATTCCTTATTTGGAAAATAAACAGGAATATTTAATTAGTAAGCGAAATAGAGATCTGGCAATTGCTTCTGCTTTTGTAATTATAATTGTTTTAATTACTATATTTCATTTTATGCTTATGCCGCTGGATGTGTTCTGGTATAAATTATTGCGTGTGGTTAATTTATAAGGCTGTGGCACCGTTAAAAGTGGAAAATTGACTTTGCTCTTAAGTCCTCTCCTGATGGATGCTTGCAGGGATGTAGGTAAGTAGAGCAATGCAGGAGCTATTGCTGAGAGGGATTGGGAGAGGAGAAAATAACTGGTATGCAATTCATTATATTGATTAACAAGAGAACCTAGAAGAAGAGAATTGTTTAAATTTCTCCTCACCCCTCCCTCTCCATCAGGAGAGGGCTTTAAGGGCTGGATCATCCATTTAACGGTGAAATGGTCATTCGTAAAGAGTGCTGATGAGATGTAGCCTTGATTCCGCTTTGCTATATAAAGGAAGCATAGAACGTGTGATAGATATACTTATCTGCAAAAAATAATAGACGGCTAATGAAAAAAGATTTTGAAAATATTAATTACACTCATACTAAGGTTCAGGAATCTAATGATTCCATATTGCATGAGAATCGAGTGGTTACAACCTTTAAGCCAGGGCCTTGGCAGGAATCCAATAAAATGTTGCGTACGCGCTCATTACAGTTAATGAAATCGAATAATTGGAGTACCCTGGCAGTAAGTGGGGTGAGTCGCCAATCGGGTAGTAGCTTAGTCAGTGTCAATTTGGCAATTAGTATTGCCATGGAATTAGATCAAACTGTATTGTTAGTTGATGCAAACTTAAATAACCCAATGGTTCATACTATGTTAGATATTGAAGCAAAGGAAGGGTTGGGGGATTATCTGCTGCATGATAAGCCTGTGAATGAATTGCTGATTAACCCAAGTATTGAGCGGATGGTGATTTTACCAGCAGGAAAACCGATGCTTAATTCAACGGAAATGCTTCGATCACCCAAAATGGTAGATCTGGTTGGTGAATTAAAAAACCGTTATCCATCACGCATTATAATTTTCGATATGCCTCCCTTATTGTCACAAGCGGATGCGCTGAGTTTTTCGCCTTATGTTGATAGTGTGTTGTTGGTGATAGAGGAAGGAGGGACTAGAACAGAAGAGTTAAAACAGGCTGCTAATTTATTAAAGGATGTGAATATTTTGGGGTCGGTATTTAATAAAGCGACAGATAATAAAATTAACTATAGTGCAGATAGTTTTAGGGTTTATTAATTTGTCAGGTTGTGTAAATGTAAAATACCTGTTTGATTAGCTATAAGCTTCAGTCATATAAAATATACAATATTGACGTTATGCCAGCAGGGATTGACATAGGACTTTCCTGTTCTATGCTCTTTGGGTTAATGAAAACCTGTTCTCGACAGATTTGTACTGGTATCCAGTGCATAGGGATATGTATATGAATAATTAGTCAGCCCTTGTTTGTATCACGTATACCATCCCTGGTTTCTGGCTCTCGGCGTTCCCTACCGAGATGACGTATAAATACAGTATCTGGTTTGCTGAAAAATGCCTGAGGCTGACAGTGTAATCAGCAAAAACTACACTTTTAATTATCAGCCTGTGCTTTGTTAACAGTTATTCAGTTTACAGCTTAAAATTTTCTACGAGAAAAACCGGTTAAACCAAGTAGTCCCGTCCCCATAAGCCAAGCCGCTGCAGGCACAGGAACTGGAGAAGTAGAAGCAGGTAGAGTTGATCGTACTAAAAAACTACCAACAGTTGGGTCGCTAATGTTGTTTGAAATAACACCATTGTGTGATATGGCATTATAACTGGTATCATTTGTAGCAATTCGCGCAAGGTCTAATTGAGATGCAGATGAACCAGATGGGGTAAAGGCATTAGAGTTAATAAGTCGTCCATTAATAATAGAGCTATTAGTTACGGATTCAGTGCTACCCAGCATATCAACAAGTTGGGATAAAGTGCCATTATTAGAGTTATAGAAACCAGAAGGAGCTAAATCCAAGAAATTTCCCAGCATAGATTGAAACTCAGTAGCAGTTGCATAATGCCAGTTTTCTCCTTCTAAAGTACCGCCAGTACTTGTCAGTGCAATAACTTCATTGTAGTTTAACCCTTTTGTTAATGACACATCATACCAATCAAGTCCACTTGTAGTGTCTGTAGTGTATGAACCATTATCAATAAAGGTGCTGGCTGAAGCATGTGCCATATTAGTTAAGGTTAACTGCAGTAATATTAAAGCAGTTGTATATATTAATCGCATAAAACTTACCTTTTTTAAAGTGTGTTATAAGTGTTTGTTGGCCCAAGACAAATTCTAAATTAAAAATGAAGTTGCTGGGTTTTTCCTGTATTTAATGATCTGTATTGTTAATAATATTTCCTTCTAAGTAACAAACCTTGATTAGCTGAATATACATACGAGTGGGGCGCAGGCTTTAGCCTGCATTTGCTAGATAAAAATAAGCAGGCTAAAGCCTGCGCCCCAAACATAAAATGATAATTTCTTGTTA
>Ga0105352_1001648_pt1 | contig 11270 bp, 9 predicted proteins | sample EN8Hudsemesocosm_FD_83507 | JGI IMG/M metagenome (GOLD analysis project Ga0105352, IMG submission 83507) | Methane-oxidizing microbial communities from mesocosms in the Hudson Canyon - EN8B Hudson Canyon | ecosystem: Environmental > Aquatic > Marine > Cold seeps | place: Hudson Canyon | collected...
AAGATAATAGATGACTTTTCCAAAGACGTTTTGCAAAAAACAGAAGAAGAGAAAGGCCCTGTCAGTATCACTGCTACTATCAGTAAGTTAAAGCAATTGATTAGAGGTCAATGGGTTATTTATTTTGAAAATGGTCAGAAATGGCAACAACAAGATACAATAAAAATAAAGTTAAAAGTGGGAGATACCGTTCGTTTAAAGAAAGGAAGTATGGAGACTGTGTATTTATTTAAGGAAGGTAGCCACCGTAATATGAGAGTTAAGCGACTTAAGTAGTGATTGATATTGGTGTTAACCTAACCAATAAACGCTTCGATAAAGATCGAACAGAGTTGATTAGTCGTGCTAAAACCATAGGTGTAAGCCAGTTAGTCATTACAGGTACTAGCGTTAATGAAAGCAAGCAAGCTTTAGCTTTATGTCAAAATTACCAACAACAGTTTCCTAATACTCTATTTGCTACTGCAGGTGTTCATCCTCATGATGCCGATGGTGTTAGTGGTGATTACTTAGCGGAGTTAGCGGAATTGGCAAGGCAACCTCTGGTTAAGGCAATAGGAGAATGTGGTTTAGATTTCAACCGTAATTTTTCAGCTCCAGACCAACAATTAAAAGTATTTAAAGAACAAATACATTTAGCTAAACAGCTTAATATGCCATTGTTCCTACACCAGCGAGATGCATTTCAATCTTGGTTCAGTGAATTGCAACCTTTTGTTGATCAAATTCCCTCTATGATCGCCCACTGTTTTACCGGAAGCAAAGATGAGTTAGAAAAATGCCTAGATGTTGGTATGTATATAGGCATTACAGGTTGGATATGTGATGAAAGGAGAGGTAAATCTTTGCAAGAAATGGTGAGCTTAATTCCTTTAGAACGATTACTTATTGAAACGGATTCTCCATATTTGACTCCCAGAACGATTAAGCCAAAGCCAAAAAGTAGTCGAAATGAACCAAGTTACTTACCTTTCATTATTGAAAAAATTGCAAGTGTTACAGCGCTTGACCCCAGAGAAATAGCTTGTCAAACTAGTATAAACGCGCGACAAGTGTTTAATTTACCACCTTAATTCATCACTACAAATTAGGCTTAATATAAACGTATATATGTTCATGTTTTTTCATCAAATATTAAAAGCAACACAGACTTTATGCATGGTAATTTCTGTGTTTTTGTTGATGTCTATCGCGCAAGTGAAAGCGGAAATACCATCATACCAACTCGATCAAGATAAGCACGTAGTTGTTAATTATTTTTATCGCCTTTTGAATGTGCCTGAGCAAAAAACAATTAATGAAATAAGTAAGTTAACAGGGCATGAGTGGCAGAATATTCATTTGACTAACGGTGATGTATTAATCATGCCTGGTGAAAATTGGTTTGCATTTGAGTTAATAAATAGCAGTAAGGAAGCAAAGCAAGTTTACCTTGATATAGCTAACCAAGTGCGAATGAGCCGTGTTGAGTTGTTTATCCGGGATAGATACAAAAATATCGTTCAAAAAGAAATGCAATTGCAACGAAGTAATAACCGTAGCGTTGAAGTTACTGTTGCCCCCTATTCACAAGTAACACTATATTTAACAATTGAAAGCGCCACCCAGCTTCGCTCTTCTGTAAATATATATTCAGCAAAGGCATATATTGAAGAAAGTAGTACATTACAGTTTCAACAAGGGATTGTGATAGGGGGATTACTTTGTTTATCTATTGCATTTATGCTGCTATTTTTTGCAACAGGTAACAAGCCGATTTTTATTCTTTCTGGCTACTTTTTAAGTAATACATTAATGCTTTCAGCGATGCTTGGTTTTAACTTGTATTATATATTGCCCCATTTACCCGAGCTAATTGGCATTGAACTACCTTTGTTAACGGCAATATCAGCAATTTTTTTACTTGTATTCACTGCCCAGCTTTTTAATTTAAAAACTAAGTTTCATAATATTTACCAGGTGATTAGAGTAAATTTTTGGGGGCTACTACTGTATATGCCGCTGAGCATTCAACTTTCAGTGGTTGATAACATAAGTATCAGCATGACTATTTATGCATTGGTTATTTTTTCGTTATTAGTTCTTGGTCTTTATCTGCATAAGCATGCTTGTCGCTTAGCGTTACTCTTTACCTTTGTTATGTCTGTCCAGTTTGTTTTTGTCTTGGTCGTTATTGCTTCTGTAAACTGGTTGGATATAGGCTTTGTTGCCTATAGAAGTTTAGTTTATGGAATTCTTTTCTGGCTCAATTGTTTATTGGTTACCTTTATTTTGAGTCGTCAGTATCGTTATCACCTAATAGATAAACAAGAAGCGCAGCGTCAAGCACTAACAAACGCTATTACTTCTGAACGTACACAAGAAGAGTTATTAAGGTTGCAATCGCAAAGCCAAGAAGAGTTAGAAAATCGTGTGCAAGAACGTACTTTAGAGCTAAATATTGCTTTACAAGAATTAGAAGATGTTAATCATGAACTTGAACAAAAAAATACACTAGATGAACTAACTGGCTTATTCAATCGTCGTTTTTATGATCAAAAAATTCTTGCGGAGTATCGCCGTAGTAAACGTAATTTAACACCTTTAAGTTTAGTGTTAATAGACATAGACCATTTTAAAGCAGTAAACGATACCTATGGACACTTAGCTGGAGATCAATGTCTTGCATGGCTTAGTGAGCATATAAAGCAAAGTTTAAAACGTAGTACAGATATGGCCTTTCGTTATGGTGGTGAAGAGTTTTGCTTAATATTACCAGATACAGATGGAAAAGGAGCCATGGCTTTAGCTGAAACATTGAGGAAAAATATTTCCAAGCAAGCCTGCACTTATAAAGAAATAAGCATTCCATTAACCATTAGCAATGGGATTTACACTTACCTTCAACAAGATAATGTCTTGCCAGAGCAAATATTTGGGAGTGCAGATAAAGCACTTTATCAAGCAAAGCATGATGGACGAAATCAAACACAAGAATGCAAAGGCAGTCTTGAATAACACAAAAAATTCTAGGAATATGGTAATGAATAACAACAGTAATATTTTTGGTCAATATCCCGCTCGTCGAATGCGCCGTATGCGTAAAGATGATTTCACTCGTCGATTAATGGCAGAGAATCAATTAACTGTAAATGATTTAATTTACCCGGTATTTGTATTAGAAGGTAAAAATCAACGAGAGGCAATTGCCTCTATGCCAGGAATAGAGCGTAAAAGTATAGATTTATTATTAGAAGAAGCTCAAGAATTAGTGAACTTAGGTATTCCTGCAATTGCTCTTTTTCCTGTAACGCCCAGTGATAAAAAATCATTAATGGCAGAGGAAGCCTATAACCCAGAAGGTTTAGCTCAACGAGCTGTTCGAGCATTAAAATCAAACTTTCCACAATTAGCAGTGATTACGGATGTAGCTCTAGACCCTTTCACCACACATGGACAAGACGGTATTTTAAGCGAAAGTGATGAAAATAAAGCTGGGACGACAGGTTATGTGCTTAATGAAGTCACTAAAGACATATTAGTAAAACAAGCATTGTCCCATGCACAAGCTGGAGCCGATATTGTCGCGCCATCAGATATGATGGATGGCCGAGTTGGAGCCATCAGAGAAGAACTTGAAGCTAATGGTTTTGTAAATACTAAAATTTTAGCGTATTCAGCAAAATATGCTTCTAATTATTATGGTCCCTTTCGTGATGCTGTTGGCTCTGCAGGAAATATTAAGGGTGGCAATAAACACACTTATCAAATGGATCCTGCCAATAGTAATGAAGCCTTACACGAAGTGGCACAAGATATAGCTGAAGGTGCTGACATGGTGATGGTGAAGCCAGGAATGCCTTATTTAGACGTAGTACGTCGAGTTAAAGATACTTTTCAAGTACCAACTTATGCTTATCAAGTTAGTGGCGAATATGCAATGCATATGGCGGCAATCCAAAATGGTTGGTTGGCAGAAAAACCTTGTGTAATGGAAGGTTTATTATCATTTAAACGTGCGGGTGCTGATGGTATTTTGACTTATTTTGCTAAGCAAGTAGCAAGGTGGTTGAAAGAAGATAAATAAAAACGCTGCAAGTTACTTGTTTTGAATAGTCAGCATTTCAAACAATAATCCTTCACGCAGCGCGCCAGTAGACAATTTCAGCTCTTTAATTTCTAAGCAATTAAAGAGCGCGATTAAAATACTTAAGCCACTGGCTAATACGGGTGACCTATCGGCTCGTAAACCTTCAAAAGCAATAGCATCAATAGTCTTAAATTTAATAAGGGTTTGTTTTATTTCTTCTAAGAAACCAGCGGTAATTATTATTTTTTGTTGGCGAGAAGTTAAAATTTCTGCTAATGCACGTATGGTTCCTGAGCTACCAACAACTGATTGCCAACCAAACTCAATAAAACCAATTCCGAAAGGTTTAACAATACGACTAGCTGCGTTAATTGCGGCAATGAAGTTTTCTTCATTTAGCTGGCCGTCAGTAAAATATTTCTCTCTAAAACTCACGCAGCCTAAATTTAAGCTAATTGCTTTGTTAGCCGTAAAGCCCTGACCAATAATTAATTCCGTGCTAGCACCGCCAATATCAATAACTAATCGTTTTTGCTCAAAGTTACTCTTGCAAGTATGCGCAACACCGCTGTATATAGTTTCAGCTTCTTGCTCTCCATTAAGCAATTTGATTTCTAGCGGTAGAATTTCGTTGGCTTTGTTTAGAAAGTCATTTCGATTTTTGGCAATTCTTAAGGTTGCAGTAGCAACAATACGGATATTGTTCAGAGGTATAGCAGCAAGGTGTTTGGCAAATAGATTTAAACAGTCAAGTCCACGACTAATGGCATCAGTGCTAAGTTCAAGGTTTTCATCTAGGCCAGCAGCTAAGCGAACTTTGCGTTTAACTTTGTTGACTGTTTTAATTTCATTATCATGTAAACGAATGATTAATAAATGAAAGCTGTTAGAACCTAAATCAACCACAGCATAATGTTTATCATCGTACTGTGGTATTTTGTTGGACTTTTTCATATTACTACGTGGTTTGACTAACGACGGCCACGATAATTACTATTACCACCTTGTCTATTGCCTCCACTGCGACCTGAATTAGGTCTATGGCGACGTTGACGAGGTTTTGGTTTTGGCAAGTCATCTATTAAGGCATCATGATCGTATTTGCTCACGGGCAGTTCGTGCTCAATATAAGCTTCAATACCAGGCAAATTAAATACATACTGCTCACAAGCTAAACTTATTGCGTGACCGCTAGCGCCAGCTCGCCCTGTTCGACCAATACGGTGAACGTAATCTTCACAATCATCCGGCAAATCGTAGTTAAATACATGTGTTACCGCAGGAATATGTAAACCTCGGGCAGCAACATCAGTGGCTACTAAAAAATCTAAACTTCCGTCAGTAAATTGCTCTAATATTTTCAAACGTTTTTTCTGTGGTACATCACCAGTTAACAAACCAGCTCGCAATTTATCAGCAATAAGGTGATCGTAAACTTTTTCACAAACATGTTTAGTGTTTGCAAAAACAATGGCTTTTTCTGGCCAATCTTCTTCAATTAACGTTTGTAATAGTGTCATTTTATCTTCGTTAGAAGGGTAGAATAACTCTTCACTAATGCGCGTGTTAGTTTTTTGTTCAGGCGCAATTTCAACACTAGTTGGATCGTTCATATGCTCAAAGGCAAGCTCTTTGACACGAAAGGATAAAGTTGCCGAGAATAACATGCTTAAACGCTGGGTAGCTGGCGGCATTTTGTTGAACATGTAGCGAATATCTTTGATAAAGCCTAAATCGAACATTCTATCGGCTTCGTCTAGTACAATGACTTCAATATTTGTTAAGTTGTATATACCTTGCTTCATATAGTCAATTAATCGACCACAGGTGCCAATTAAAATATCGACTCCTTGTTCTAGCTCCAAACGTTGACTCTCATAACCTTCACCACCATAAACAACACCAAGGCGTAGCCCCGTGCTTTTAGACATTTCAATGGCATCGCGGTGAATTTGAATCGCTAATTCACGGGTTGGTGCCATAATCAATGCTCTAGGCTGGTTATGTGTAGGTGCTTCTTTTTGTAATAATTGATGGAAAGTCGCGGCTAAGAAAGCAATGGTTTTACCTTCCCCTGTTTGCGCTTGACCAGCAATATCGGTGCCTTGAAGCAGCACAGGTAAGGAATCCGCCTGGATAGACGTACAATATTCGAAGCCCATGGCTTCTAATCCGGTCACTACTTGTGGAGCAAGATTTAAGTCAGCGAATTTTATTTCAGTTAAGTGTGTTTTTTTCATGGCGCTAGCTTAACACCATAGTTAGTTAATAACTAACTTTAGCGTCTATAAGTGAAGATAAAAGAAAACAAACTTGATATTCAAACAATAAAGCCCCATAAAGGATTTATAATGACATTAAATGTTGTAATTAATAGATTGGCGCTAGCGCCATAACCAACGGAGAATAAGATGAGCGACAAAATTGTTCAGCTAACTGATGATAGTTTCGAAGCCGATGTTTTAAAAGCATCAGGATTAGTATTGGTTGATTTTTGGGCTGAATGGTGTGGCCCTTGTAAAATGATAGCGCCAGTGCTTGACGATATTGCCACTGAATATGAAGGCAAAGTTACAGTGGGTAAATTAAACATTGACCAAAACTCAGGCACGCCACCTAAATATGGTGTACGAGGAATCCCAACGTTATTATTATTTAAAGATGGTGAAATTGCAGACACTAAAGTAGGCGCATTATCAAAAACTCAACTTAAAGAGTTTTTAGATAAAAATCTTTAAGTCGTATTGAATATTAAAAGCCTGAACTTCTTCAGGCTTTTTTTCTGATTTCCTAATTTTCAAAAATATTTACTTACATTTTAACTAGTACCTTTACCTAGTTAACTTTTAATGCTAAATTTAAGCCCTGAGTACAAAATAACATCTCTTTATCCCTATTCTATTATCTTGATTTACTACTTTTATTAGCTGTTATATTAGATAAGAAGATTATTTAAATACATTTGAAACATACTATCGTCGGCAATCGCCAAAAATGAACAACTTAAAATAATTTAAGAAACCCCCTATGAACCTTACTGAATTAAAAGATAAATCCATAAATGAATTGGTTGAACTAGCTGAATCTATGAAGCTAGAAAACCTTGCTAGAACACGTAAGCAAGATATTATTTTTGCTATTTTAAAAAAGCATGCTGAAAATGATAATGATATTTTTGGTGGTGGTGTTTTAGAAATTCTACAAGATGGTTTTGGCTTTTTACGCTCAGCTGACTCTTCTTACCTAGCTGGACCTGACGATATTTATGTCTCTCCTAGTCAAATCCGTCGTTTTAGTATGCGTACTGGTGACACCATTCAAGGGAAGATTCGCTCACCGAAAAAAGGCGAACGCTATTTTGCCTTATTAAAAGTCACAGAAGTTAACTTTGATCGTCCTGAGAATTCTCGTCATAAAATTTTATTTGAAAACTTGACACCAATTCATCCCACAGATCGTTTTACCATGGAACGTGGCAATGGTTCAACGGAAGATATTACCGCTCGAATATTAGATTTAGCATCACCAATTGGTAAAGGTCAGCGTGGTTTAATCGTTGCACCACCAAAAGCGGGTAAGACCTTATTATTACAAAATATTGCGCAAAGCATTGCCCATAATCATCCTGATGCCGAGTTAATGGTATTGTTAATTGATGAACGTCCTGAAGAAGTAACTGAAATGCAACGCCTAGTTAAAGGTGAAGTAGTTGCTTCAACGTTTGATGAACCTGCCAGTCGCCATGTGCAAGTAGCCGAAATGGTTATTGAGAAAGCTAAACGTTTAGTTGAGCATAAAAAAGATGTCGTGATTTTACTTGATTCAATTACCCGTTTAGCCCGTGCTTATAACACGGTGATACCTTCATCGGGTAAAATCTTAACGGGTGGTGTTGATGCGAATGCTTTACACCGTCCTAAGCGTTTTTTTGGTGCGGCACGTAACATTGAAGAAGGTGGCAGTTTAACTATTATCGCCACTGCCCTAGTAGAAACAGGCTCTAAAATGGATGAAGTTATCTACGAAGAATTTAAAGGCACAGGTAATATGGAATTGCACTTGTCACGTAAAGTGTCTGAGAAGCGTGTTTTCCCAGCTATTCATATCAATCGTAGTGGTACGCGTCGCGAAGAGCTGATTACCAAGCCTGACGAATTACAAAAAATGTGGATTTTACGTAAAATAGTTCACGAAATGGATGAAATTGGCGCGATTGAATTCCTTATTGATAAACTCGCCATGACCAAAACCAATAATGAGTTTTTTGATTCAATGAAACGTAAATAAATTTAGTCTCATTTATTATAAAAGCCAACTATAACAGTTGGCTTTTTTGTTTCCATAATGAAAACTAATCAGAGGCTTTGTGATATAGACCGTCGAAAATCGTTTTCCATGTGCTTCCATGGTTGGAACTCGTTTGCCAATGTTGGCGTACATCGCCATTTTTAAATGGTGTCCAAGTGATTTTGTTTAAGATTACTTGCCCCTCTTTGTCATGAGTTTTTCCCGTCATTACCATACTATTATCTTGTAAGTCACCTGACAGCATAAGTAATGAGCCAGAGCTATCTATCCATGTTTGATGCCATTGTTGAGTTTGAGCATCAAAGATATTCAAGCTTTTACCCTGAAAGCCTGATGCTGTTTTATACTCTTCAAGTAGGCCACAGCCATTGTTTATTAGTGTGATTTTACTATGGCTCACATTCTCATTTGTTGCTGAACTCACTTGCCACTGACCTAGCCAAAAATCAAATTCTCGATATTGGCTGTTGTCACAAGCAGCAAAGGTAAAATGACAAAATAGTATTGCTGTAAGGAGTAGATATTTCATTGTATAACTCTTATATAGAAAATTATTAGCTTGCTTCGCTATTGTACTATCATAGCGTAAAATTTAATTAAGTATCATTATCATAAAGAATGATGCCTTTATTGGTACGGCAAGGTATAATTATCCCACCTTTGATTTTTTATTTGTTATCAAAAATATAACATGAAATACAATGATTTAAGAGACTTTATCAGTCAACTTGAAACGCTTGGTCAGCTCAAGCGCATTTCCATGCCGGTTACTACTCATCTTGCCATGACTGAGATTAGCGACAGAACTTTGCGAGCTAAAGGGCCTGCATTACTGTTTGAAAATGCGGTGGATGAAAATGGCAAGGCTTTTGATATGCCAGTGTTAACCAACCTTTTCGGTACACCTGAACGTGTTGCTTTGGCAATGGGACAAACCGATGTAAATGCTTTGCGTGATGTTGGTAGATTACTAGCTATGCTTAAAGAGCCTGAGCCGCCAAAAGGTTTTCGTGATGCATTAGGTAAAATACCAATTTATAAGCAAGTACTCAATATGCCGACCAAGTCGATCAAAAAAGCGCCTTGTCAGCAAATTGTACTCAGTGGTGATGAAGTTGATTTAACCAAGTTGCCTATTCAAACGTGTTGGCCTGGCGATGTTGCGCCATTAATTACTTGGGGTTTAACTATCACCAAAGGGCCTCATAAAGAACGGCAAAACCTAGGTATTTACCGACAACAAGTTTTATCTAAAAATAAAGTCATTATGCGATGGTTGTCTCATCGTGGTGGAGCTCTGGATTTTCAAGAATTCAAAAAAACTAATCCAGGTGAAAAATACCCAGTTTCAGTGGCTTTAGGTGCCGACCCTGCAACAATTTTGGGCGCGGTAACGCCAGTGCCTGATACTTTATCAGAATATGCTTTTGCGGGGTTACTACGTGGCGCTAAAACTGAAGTTACTAAATCAGTCAGTAATGATTTGGAGGTGCCTGCTACCGCAGAAATCATCTTAGAAGGTTATTTAGATCCTGATGAAACAGCACCAGAAGGTCCTTATGGTGATCATACCGGTTACTATAATGAAGTTGATAATTTCCCCGTTTTTACAATAACGCATATCACTATGCGTAAAGACCCTATTTATCACAGTACATATACAGGTAGACCACCAGATGAGCCTGCTATTTTAGGGGTGGCGTTGAATGAAGTTTTTGTGCCAATTTTGCAAAAACAGTACCCTGAAATTCAAGATTTCTATTTGCCTCCTGAAGGATGTTCATATCGTTTAGCTGTTGTGACAATTAAAAAACAATACGCAGGACATGCTAAACGAGTAATGATGGGAGTTTGGTCTTTCTTACGTCAGTTTATGTATACTAAATTTGTTATTGTCTGTGATGATGACGTTGATGCCAGAAATTGGGAAGATGTCATTTGGGCGATGACCACACGAATGGATCCAAGCCGAGATACAGTGTTAATTGAAAATACACCCATAGATTATTTAGATTTTGCCTCGCCAGTATCGGGTTTAGGTTCTAAAATGGGTTTAGACGCTACGAATAAATGGCCGGGTGAAACCGATAGAGAATGGGGTGAACCCATAGTGATGGATGAAACTATCAAGCAGCAAGTTGATGATATTTGGGATGATCTTGATATTTTCCCAACGCAATCAGATGAATAGAATAAGGGTTAATTAATGAAGACAATTAATTGTCAAATTGAGTCGTTAACATCACTAACGCCTCATGTTTTTAAAGTGCTATTAAAGCCGGATGAAAAAGTAGATTTTATTGCGGGTCAATATTTGAATTTTGTTATGAGTGATGAAGATAAGCGGCCATTTTCTATTGCGAGTTCACCTAATAGTGATTTGATAGAATTGCAAATTGGCGCATTTGTTGCCGACAGCTATCCAATGCAAGTGATCGAACGTATTGAATCTTCGCAAGCCGATAATAAGCCCGTAACTATTGAAATTCCACTTGGTCATGCTCAATTACGTACTGATAGTGATCGTCCTTTATTATTGTTGGCAGGTGGCACTGGCTTTTCTTATATTAAGTCAATGTTTGAATATTTAGCTGAACAAAACTCACAGCGCCATATTATGGTGTATTGGGGCTTACGTGAATTAACTGCTGCTTATGAGCTAGAAGAAACCGCCGCAATTATTGCAAAATTACCACACGCTAATTTTATTCCCGTTATTGAAAACGCGAATGAAAATACGGACGAGAATGAAAAACAAGTTTGGCAAGGTAAAACAGGGTTAGTTCATCAAGCTGCAATGCATGATATTGTAAGTTTAGAGCCTTATGATATTTATCTTGCTGGACGCTTTGAAATGGTTGGCGCTATACGTAGTGACTTTGTTGAACATGGC
>Ga0105352_1001659_pt1 | contig 11221 bp, 12 predicted proteins | sample EN8Hudsemesocosm_FD_83507 | JGI IMG/M metagenome (GOLD analysis project Ga0105352, IMG submission 83507) | Methane-oxidizing microbial communities from mesocosms in the Hudson Canyon - EN8B Hudson Canyon | ecosystem: Environmental > Aquatic > Marine > Cold seeps | place: Hudson Canyon...
ACCGACACATCGGACGCACGAGGAATGTCTAGCCGCTGCTTAGAAAGTGGCTACCCGAATTGTTAAGGCTGCTTAGCTATAGCTCTTCGGCATTACGCCTCTAAGTGATTTACTCATCTCTGCTACCAGCTTACGCATAGCGATCACTTCTTGAGTTCTCAGCCCATGAATGTATCTATGATGATCTCTTCCGTACTGCGGATTGGTTGGACCTGTGGAGGCTCCACCGTGGCGTTTACATCGGCCATTGCGAAGGTTGCCCTTGTGCTTGCAGAGGCCGCCTGAGCGCGTTTTAGCCCCGAAAACGGGTAAGGTGTTTAGGTCAAGCCGATTGGTGGTTACATGGGCTTTATAGTCCTTTTTTAGCATTAACACCCACCCCCTCATACACACCAATAGCAGCCTGGCCCCCAGCCTCAATGTTTACTTTTTCAACAATAATTTTTTGTTGGCCTTTGCCTTTCATCCGTTCAAGTGTATTGATTTGGTCTATGCCTAACCTCGATAGTTTGGTGTATAGGTTACCCAAGCGTGTACCTAAAACTTAATCCTTATCTTATAAGGAGGCGTATCTTTTTTCACGTTACACCTACTAAGTACTACTATTGTTTTGAAGATTCAATTATTTAGTTACGTCTTTAGACTGGGCCTTCTGCTCTTTACACACTCATGGATATGAGTCATTTTTGTAATAATCGCTAGGTTCAAGAGTCAAAAATGGCTCATAAAACATTATGTGAAATTTAATGTTTTTAATAATTTCAACAAGTTATATGCTGTTTTTAATCTGGCACCAAAATTGCAATTAGACTAGTCTGGCGTTAGTGCCGGACACACAAAATAAATAATATAGGATCGAGAAAATGACTCTCTTTAAGAAATTATCTAAAACTGCGTTGGTTAGTTCAGTAGCAGCGGTGGCTTTATCAACTTCATCTCTTTGTCTTGCAGGTGCGACTTGGAATATGCCAACACCATATAGTGACGGTGTCCATCATACGAAAAATGTTCTGGCTTTTGCTGAAGACGTAAATGCGACGACGAATGGCGAGCTAAATATTGTTGTACATTCTGGTAGCTCCTTGTTTAAACACCCAGAAATTCATAGAGCGGTTAAAACAGGTCAAGTGAACATTGGTGAAATGTTCATGGGTATACTGGGTAATGATGACCCAATGTTTAAATTAGATAATATTCCTTTCCTAGCATCAAACTTCTCTCAAGCAAAAGCTCTATGGGACGCTTCTCGAGAAGAGATTCAAAAATCTATGGCAGAAAATGGCTTGAAGTTGTTGTATGCAGTACCGTGGCCACCTCAAGGCCTCTACACAAAAGATGCAGTGAACGGCATTTCTGATTTGGAAGGCTTGAAAATGCGTGCATATTCACCTTCTACCTCACGTTTATCGGTATTGTTAAAGTCCACACCAACAACTGTGCAAACACCAGAGATTCCTCAGGCATTTGGTACTGGCATTATCAATGCCATGGTTACATCTCCATCTACAGGAGTAAGCAGTCAAGCATGGGATTTTGTTAATCACTACACAGATGTTCAAGCATGGATTCCTAAAAATATGGTTTTCGTAAATTCTAAAGCGTTTAACCGTCTATCTGACAGTACCAAGAAATCCGTTCTTGAAGCAGCTACTGTTGCAGAAACTCGTGGTTGGGATATGGCTGCCAAGGAAACTAGCATAAAGACGGACATGTTAGCTGAAAATGGCATGGCTGTTTCTAAGCCAAGTAAAGAGCTAACTGCTGCTTTGGAAAATATCGGTTCCACAATGGCTGAAGAATGGGTTCAAGAGTCAGGCCAGCGCGGCACTGCAGTATTAACCCAATATAAAAAGTAATTCTACCTCTTTAGGCTGGCCTTAATAGCTTTTAGGCCAGCCACTATCTGAAAGTTTTGGAGCACTTTTTATATGCGTTCAATTTTAGATCGTATCTACACTTTATCGGGTGCCTTTGCGGGCGCTCTAATTCTTGGCATAACTTTGATTATTATGGCCCAAATTGTAGGTAGATGGTTTGGCATAGTAATACCCTCAACAGATGACTTCTCGGGCTTTATGTTAGCTGCATCAAGCTTCTTGGGGCTGGCTTACACCTTTAAAGCAGGCGGGCATATACGGGTTAGCCTTGTTATACAGCGACTTCCCGCTCGTTACAGAAAGGTACAAGAATTTTTCGTTTTGATAATTGCGGCTCTATTAGCCATATTTATGTCTTGGTATCTGTGGAACATGGTTTATGAAAGTTACGTTTTCGAAGAACTATCCGTTGGTTATATCCCCGTTCCATTATGGATTCCTCAGCTGCCTGTTTCTATAGGATGTAGTTTGTTTACTCTTGCCATCATTGATGAACTAGCTAGTGTTTCCATTGGCAACCGTCCTACTTATCAGCAACATGAAGAAGAGTTATCTTTGGAGGAACTCTAGTGGACACTATTACGATTTCAATCATATTAACAGCATCTCTACTCGCATTACTTTCTGCGGGGGTTTGGGTGGCGCTAACACTAATGGCTGTGGGGTTATTAGGGATGACCCTAATGGGTCTAGATTCATCAGGGTTAATTTTCGCGACAACTACATGGGGGACGAGCTCTAGCTGGGCTTTGACTGCGTTACCCTTGTTTATATGGATGGGGGAAATCTTATTTAAAACCAAACTGTCAAAGGCGCTTTTTGAAGGCCTGACTCCTTGGTTGGGGCGTATTCCAGGTCAGTTATTACACGTTAATATATTAAGCTGCGGCGTCTTTGCTGCTGTATCAGGCTCTTCTGCTGCCACTGCTGCAACCATTGGTAAAATGACTCTGCCTGAGTTGAAAAAAAGGGGCTACAGTGAGTCCATGGCTATAGGGACTTTAGCTGGTTCAGGGACCCTAGGGCTATTAATTCCACCATCGATTATCTTAATTGTATACGGTGTGGCCGCTGAAGTGTCTATTTCAAGATTGTTCATTGCTGGAGCAGTACCAGGTTTGCTCTTGGTAACTTTGTTTATGGCATATACCATCCTCTGGTCTATGGTATATGCCAAAGGCGGGAACAAAGAAGCTCAGACGTATTCATTGGTAGAAAAAATCAAATCAATTAAGGAACTTTTACCTGTAGTCGGTCTAATTATATTTGTATTAGGCTCCATTTACACAGGTTTAACCACTCCCACAGAGGCTGCAGCATTTGGTGTGGTGGGAGCTCTATTCTTAGCCTATGTTACCGGCGCATTGTCAACTGATAGCTTTAAGGAAAGCCTAATGGGGGCTGTGCGAACATCATGCATGATCTCTCTTATCCTAGCTGGAGCGGCTTTTTTAACTATAAGTATGGGCTTTTTAGGAATCCCAAGAGCGTTAGCAACTGCGATCGGAGAGTTACAGCTTTCTCCATATATGCTGTTAGTTTATCTGACCTTATTATTTGTTGTGCTAGGGTGTTTTTTGGACGGCATTTCAGTAGTTGTACTCACAACTAGTATCGTATTGCCTATGGTTCAACAAGCTGGAATTGATCTACTATGGTTTGGTATCTATATTGTGCTAGTGGTAGAAATGTCCCAAATAACGCCGCCAGTTGGATTCAATTTGTTTGTGGTTCAGTCGCTCACTGGGAAGAATATCTTGTATGTTGCAAAAGCAGCCTTGCCGTTCTTTTTGTTAATATTGCTGGCAGTTGTGCTTATCACTATCTTCCCATCAATTGTTACAGGCTTACCAATGATAATGATAAGCTAGGTATTTAAGGGTTGGTTAGCTCGATGCAACTCAGCCCATATCTGTAATAGGAAACGAAGAGGATAACCTGCACTCGGCTTATCCTCTTCACTGAAGACTATGCCTTTTTTTAAGAATAGAAGTATCAAATCAAGCTTGTTGTTTGCATTCGGATTATTGTGTGCATTCACCATACTGTCCAGTGCCATTGGCCTTTATGCAAATAGCCAGCTTAGAGCAGATTACAGAATCGCTGTTGAGGAAAAAATACCTTCTATTGCATCTATGGTGCACTTAAGCACTGAATCGGTACTTTTAACCAATCTAGTTCCACAGCTTTATAGTGCTGATAATGATAATGCCAGAAGAAAGTATTGGAGGAGAATACAGGACAGTATTGACTTAATAGACCTAAGGCTAAAAGTAATGTTGGCAGAAATGCCTTGGGACCAGGACTTGAGCCTTACAATAAGTCAATTTCAAGAGTTGAAACCTCTTATAGAAAGCATGAACGAGAACGTTAAAAAGCGGATTATTTACAAAGAAGAAATAAAACGCAGCCATTCTCAGTTTACCAACCTCACCGAAGAACTAACTCTTTTAGTTAGGTCTTATGATGCTCAGTCAAAACCTAACGCCACACAATCCAGCACAGCTGATTTAGAGTCTTCTAGGGATATAACTACAAGGCTACAAATAACAGTGTATCGAGCTGTTAACATTATCAATTCGCTTTATAACACGCTTAATTCCAAGCAACTTAACTATCTGAGTGAGCAATTAAATGACGTCGCAGCGGAGCTTAGCAGTCGGGTTCTGGAGTTAGAGGGCCGATCTGATCTGCCACACCTACACACACTTACCGATAGCATTAGTAAGGCGACAACTGTAGATCGAAACCTATTTAAACTTCGAGCAATCGAAGAAACTAACAGAGAACACTCCTATAGAATTTTTGGTGAAGCTGAAATCATTCTGGATTCAGTTAACTACAAGATAGGAGAATACGTTAATAAAATTCAGATTGATTCTATACTCTCATCTCAAGCGGCAACGACTAGAATTAAGTTTCAGCACATCATGATGATATTCATTGTATCGCTAAGTATTTTTTTCTCTATTACCGTTATGTGGCTTTACGTAAAAAGAAGAATACTTGATCGTATACAGGCCTTAAATTACAGCATGGCGGTTATTTCATCGGGTGACCTAGCATATAGAGTACCGGTAGCCGGAGCCGATGAAATAGGTGATATGGCAACCTCATTAATCAGCTTTCGAGACCAACTGAACGAAAAGCAATTTGAATTAGTCCAAGCCAGCAAGCTGGCGGCAATAGGTCAACTATCTACAGGTATTTCTCATGAGATTAACCAACCATTAGCTGCCATTGGTCATTATTCTAGAAATGGCTCACGTATGATTGACTGCGACGACCTAGCAGGGGCTTCAAAGAACTTTGACAACATTGCAAGGCTTGTGAAAAAAGCCACTACAATCACGTCAAGGCTAAAATCTATAGCCAGAAAGCCCCAAGAAAAACTCTACAAAGTAAATCTGTATGAGTCGGTCAAGAATGTACTGGAGATTCTATCTAGCCACCCAAGGTTCAAATTTGTAGAAATGTCCATAGACATGAATAAAGATGACGCTGATGTTCTCGCAGAACAAGTTCAGTTGGAACAAGTCATCTTAAACTTGGTTACAAATGCTATTGATGCGCTCGAAACCGTAGAAGGTAAAAAGGAAATAACCATTCGCAGTAACTACACCGGTGATTTCGTTTATTTAAACATAGTAGATAATGGCATTGGTATACCTGCAGACCTTCAAGGCAAGATATTCGATCCCTTTTTTACCACCAAGAATTCCGATAAGGGGCTAGGGCTTGGGTTAGCCATATCCTATAGTATAGTCAAGAGTTTCGGCGGCAACATTAGGGTGAATAAAAACCTTGATAAGGGCAGCACGTTTACTACAAAGCTGGTAGCTATTAATTAATAGGTGGAACTGTTGAAAAATATATTAGATCAAATTCAAGTATTTATCATCGACGATGAAGAAGATGTTAGAGAATCCTTGAGTCAAACACTTTCTTTTGAGGGGATAAAATCTGAAGGATTTGGTAACCCAGCAGAAGCGATATACAAATGCAGACAAGGCTGGCCTGGGGTTGTTATATGTGACCTCAGTATGCCTGACATGGATGGCTTAGAGGTGTTAGATCAGATATTAGAAATAGATAATGAGATCCCCGTTATTCTATTTAGCGCTCATGCTGATATTTCGATTGCCCTCAAAGCTGTTAGGCAAGGTGCATATGATTTTCTTGAAAAAACCGAAGATCCTCAAATTCAGGTAGATACAATTCACCGAGCTATAACTAAACGTGCACTCGTCCTGGAAAATATAGAACTAAGGAAAACGATAGACAATGCTCATGACATAGAAAGCCGTTTAATTGGACATGGTCAAGCAATTAATACCGTCAAAAAAGAACTAATAAATTTAGCACAAGTCGATGTGGATGTGGTCCTCAATGGCGAAACAGGAACTGGAAAGGAAGTTGTTGCAAGGTGCATACATGACTTTAGCGCCAGAAAGTCCGCACCATTTGTTGCAATTAATTGCGGTGCTATTTCGGAAAACTTGATAGAAAGTGAGCTATTTGGTCACGAGGTAGGATCATTTACGGGAGCTTCAAAGAAGCGCATCGGAAAACTAGAGTACGCTAATGGCGGTACGGTTTTTTTGGACGAAGTTGAGAGTATGCCTCATTATCTACAAATTCGCCTATTGAGAGTTCTCCAAGAAAGATATATAGAAAGAGTTGGTGCTAATAAAAATATAGAACTGGACATTAGAGTAATCGCAGCTAGCAAAGTTGACCTTAATGAACACGTTGTAAACGGAGGCTTTCGGCAAGATTTGTATTACCGCTTAAGTATTGCAAGCATCGAGCTACCCAATATTTCCCAAAGAAAGGATGATATAGGGCTCCTATTTAGCCATTTTGTAGCTAAAGCCTCTAAGAAGCATCACAAATCACCAGCATCAATTCCATCGACATTGATAAGGCAATTAGAGCATCGAGATTGGCCTGGCAATGTTCGAGAAATTTCAAACGAAGCAGAAAAATGGGTGCTAGGGCTTTCAATAAGTCAAAAGTCTAGAAGTGCATTTGAAGATAACTCTTCTCACTCTCTTGATGAAAAACTAGGGCGTTTCGAAAAGGAGATAATTGAAGATGCGCTATTGAGAAGTGATCATAGTATTTCTGAGACAGCTGATGACCTAAGCATACCAAGAAAAAAACTTTATCTACGGATGAAGAAGTATGGTATCGGAAAATATGACGAGTAATTAATATCTCTAGTTATTTAACATTTTTACAGGATTATCTAATAAAAACATGTAATCCCCCGCATAACCAGAGCAGCTATAAGTAGAAAATTCCATTAAACTAAATGTGCGTTTTGACTTCACGCGGTGCCATTATGGAGGCCACCGAAAATGGTTTCTATGCCCTCGGTGTAATACTAGGGTAGCTGTTTTGTATGGTGTTAGCGTTTATTTTTATTGCCGACATTGTTACCAGTTACCCTATAGCTCACAAAATCAAGGCGAACTAAATCGCATAATTGAGCAAAAACACAAACTAGGTAAGCGTATTTTTGAGCATTATGAGAATGGCACTGGCTGGGGCAAGAAGAAAGGCATTCATTCCTCTACATTTAACAAACTACACTGTAGGCCTTGTAGTTAGTAGGTTATTTTTTTAACTATCCGTCCTATGTACCAACTTGTGTACCAAAAAAGTAATCTGTCCCCCTTAACTAAGGTCAAATTAGTGTGAAACAGTGGCTAAGTGACACTCTAAAATCTCAACAACTTTATTAGGTTTAACAAAAAATGGAGCATGTTAATCTTAGCGCTAACTATTGGTTATGATGTTGGATTATAGGGGAAAGCATGAAGGTTAAAAAGATCATCTTTACTATCCTTGGTTTAGTGTTTTTTGTAGCTTGTTTAGGAATGTACAAGTTTAATTATCTTGCTAGCCTACCGGGATATAGTGTTGATGGTAATAAATGTTTTGAAATCGATCCTCGAATTGGCTGTGATCAAGATTAAAAATCAGAAAAATTCCTAGTTTTCTTCCTGTAAGTTTGGGTTGCTGGAGACAACATTAAAACTGGTTTATACACTAATAATAGCCCTAAAGGGGTAAGGAAAATAACTATGGATCAAAAACTTAGAGCCTTAATGCAAGTAAATACGTTTTACTATTTCTTGATTAGTGTGGCACTTGTAACAATCGCACAACTGTCAACTATGATGGTAATCGTGTTAGTTGATATTACAGGCAAAGAAAGTGTAGTTGCTGCTTCGATAATCGGGCCCTGCCTAATAGGAGTCTTTGGAATAATTAGATTGCTAACTAATATGGGTCTTTTGGTGAGTGATATGGATGATAGTGTCAGAGCAACGGCCTATGGTGCAGCGATGTCAGAGATTCCGTTCGCGGCTCTAAAACTTGTTTTTGCCTTAATATTTGCCCTAGTAGCTGCGGTGCAGCTGATGGCGATATTCTAACGTAATATTGATTTAATCTGGAACTTGTAGCATTTAAATATTAATCAGTGTCCTGTGAATTTGGGCATTGATGAATTTTATTTCGCACAGCTTGCCATTTACCTATCAGTGATTTGCTAATAGCTCCTGTGGGGGAAGTTGCACTGAAAATTGATGATTATGAACTGGCTAAAATGATTCCTAAACCAACCACCGAGATCCAAAACCAACGTTTGGGAGCAACTTTTTCGCCTAGCCACAACCATGCGGTAATCGTTGTAATTGCAGCAAAAGCGGCAAAACCAATGCTAGCCGCAATGCGGCCATCGCCCTGAGACCCTATAAGAAAAGCCCAAAGCGCAGCAACTTCTAAGGTCGCTTGGGCAAATACCAACACCGCCATTTTGCCTTTAGGTGTGTTGAGTTTCTGACCTTTTTGTAGCTGCAAAGCGACTAGTATTAGTACGCTAATCAGGGCAAACATACGATTTAAATATAACGCAGGCATGGGGCCTAGTTCGGCGCTGGCTTCTTGGGCGAAAAACATGCGTAGCGACACAGTAAATGCCGTTGCTAGGCCTAACAATGCGGTAGTGCGCAGCCAGGCTGCGTCGTAGTCGGGTTCGCTGACTGAGTTTTTGGAAGGCCGAGATAACATAATTACACCACCAAATACCAGTGCAATAGCAAGTCCCTGAGTCAAACTAAAAGGTTGGCCCGCGAACGCATTCATGGCTACCAACATCACCGTAAAACTTGATGCTGCTGGGGAAGCAACAGCCACAGGGCCACGCTCGATGGCTTTGTATAAAAACATTAGTGCTACAAGGTTAAGTGCCCCAGACGCCGCCGATACGGCCCAAGCGTAGCCATGCCAGCGGGGCCAGTCGTCGGTAAACATAAATAACACGCTTAAACCCACGGTAGACAGGCTCATCACCGCTAAGATTAAAATGCTAATCGACACTTTTTGAGTAGTGGAGCGTGCTACCGCATCAGACACACCAATAAACACCGCCGCTAGCAAGCCCCAAATAATTCCGGTCATAGATATATCTCGTTGCAATCTCTATATTGATAATGTCGCCTTTTCCAAGGCTCATTATAATTGGTCGCCATACGGGCTTTATAGTCCTTTTTAAGCATTAACACCCCCCTGTTCATACACGCCAATGGCCGCCTGGCCCCCAGCCTCAATGTTGACTTTTTCAACAATGATTTTTTGTTGGCCTTTGCCTTTCATCCGTTCAAGTGTATTGATTTGGTCTATGCCTAACCTTGTAGTGGTCAAGTAAAACTGGCCACGGTATAAGAGACAAGGTTGTACTTTGCCTCTGCTTTATTTGGTGGCAAGCCACTGTTATGTTGATGCGGTCTGTGCTGGCTGTAATAGCCAACAATATATCGTGTGATCGAGGCCTGAGCCTCATTAAAACTTGAGTATCCCGTTGTGGGCACCCATTCACTCTTTAAACTTCTAAAAAATCGTTCCATTGGGGCATTATCCCAACAATTTCCACGGCGACTCATGCTTTGTTTTATTTGCAACCGCCAAAGATTTTGACGGAAGCTGATGCTCGTATAGTGGCTGCCTTGGTCGGAATGAAACATGACTCCGGAGGGTCTGCCGCGTAATTCATAGGCCATATTCAAGGCCTGCTTGGTCAAACGGCTATCCGGCGATCGTGATAACGCCCAGCCCACGGGTTTGCGAGCAAATAAATCCATAACGACGGCCAAATAGCTCCATCGTTGCCCAGTCCAAATATAGGTTACATCACCACACCAGGCTTGATTGGGCGCCGTAACATTGAACTGTCTATTCAGTTCGTTAGGTATAGCTACGTGAGGCTGGTGAGCCTTCTTGTAGGCATGCTTAGGCAATTGACAGCTGACTAAGCCCAAGTCTTTCATGATGCGTCTAGCGCGCTAGCGGCTTAGGCTCATGCCGCCCTGAGATACCATCGCAGCAATGCTCCTGGAGCCAGCGGAACCATTACTTAGTTCATGCTTTTCACTGACTAAAGCACGTAACTTAACTTTATCAGAGTCAATAATGCGCCGACGGCTACGCCAGTACTTATAACTGCTTCGGCACACACCAAACTGCTCACAGAGCACTGTAACCGGGTAGCTTCCTCGAAGACGGTGAGCCAGTTTTAGCTGTTCAGTGAATCCGACATCAAGAGAGCGGTGGCCTTTTTTAAAATCTCTTTCTCCATCTCAATCCGTTGAATTCGTTTCTCCAATTCTCGAATCTTGAGTTGGTCTGGCGTCATTGGCGTAGCTGCGGCATACGGCTTGCCCTGGCGCTCTAATTTTAAAAGTCGGCCTTGTACGTTTTTTCATTGGGTCACCTAATTGATCAGAGATGATCATAACATCTCTTGTTAGGTGGCCAAATTCACTGTACCACTACATAGCCATGTTTTTTTGCCGCTGGGTGTAACCCATAAAATTAGGCCGTCACCATCAGGCATACCATAGCCCTTGGCCTTTGGTTTAGCGTGTTTACACTGATTGTCGGTCAGTGGAACGATTAGCTTTGGCATGGCGTAATCCTCGATTTTTGGTATGGAGCAAAGGCAGAGTTTGAAGGTTTTTTGGTATGGAGGGCGGTTTCCATATTTTTACATACCAACCTACATACCCAAAAAACTAGCCTGAAAAATGACACATGGAGATGCGATAAAAAACATCATAAGACGATAATATGCCCATATAGCTGGATATTCAATGGATTTTGTGGCGTGAGGTGAGGCTTGATGATAGTGGAAAGTGATGGGTGAAACAGGAGAATGGCGTCCCAGAGAGGAGTCGAACCTCCGGCCTGCCGCTTAGGAGGCGGCTGCTCTATCCAGCTGAGCTACTGGGACAGTGTAGGCGCGCATTCTAACAGTTTGAGTGTTTTATGGGTAC
>Ga0105352_1001662_pt1 | contig 11207 bp, 11 predicted proteins | sample EN8Hudsemesocosm_FD_83507 | JGI IMG/M metagenome (GOLD analysis project Ga0105352, IMG submission 83507) | Methane-oxidizing microbial communities from mesocosms in the Hudson Canyon - EN8B Hudson Canyon | ecosystem: Environmental > Aquatic > Marine > Cold seeps | place: Hudson Canyon...
AGATAACCTGATCGAGTGGAAAAAAGAACTTGGGGTTAAGGTTTATAGCTATTGCCTGATGACAAATCATATTCATCTAATAGTCGACCCCGGTAGGTATCCCACGAATGTGGGTGAACTAATGAAGCGCTTGGCAGCGCGGCAAACCCGTTATGTCAATAAATTGGAAGGTAGAACCGGCTCGTTGTGGGATAGTCGTTATAAAATTAGCCCTATAGAAACAGAAGCCTATTTATTACAGTGTTGCCGTTACGTGGAGTTGAACCCGCTAAAGGCAAAAATGGTTATAAAGGCAGAAAGGTATACGTGGTCTTGTTATCCTTCAAAGTTAGGTATTGCTGATGAGAAATAGCTTGATCAGGATGAATGTTATTTAGCATTGGGTAGCACGGTCAGTAAGCGAAGAATAAGTTACAAAGCGTTTGTAGAAGACGGTGTTGCAGCGAAAGAGCAGCAGGCATTTATACAGATGGCTGCAGAGCGAAATCAACTCACAGGAGGCAGTCGCTTTGTTGAAGAAGTTGAATTACGAACAGGTGTTCGTATCAATCATCGGGGTCGTGGTAGACCCAAAAAGTATGAGGGTGATAGAAAATAAATCCGTCCTCTTCTTTATACTCTCTCATGATCTGCAACTTGCACAATAAATGGAACAAGTTATAATTGTCCTATATTTTGTACATGTAGGCTATTTTAATGAATGTTATTAACTTTTCAGATGCTCGTAATCGCCTAAAAAGTGTTCTAGATCAAGTAGTTAATGATGCCGATTATACTATTATTTCAAGACGTGACGCTGATGACGCTGTCGTCATGTCACTTGATCAGTTCAACGGTCTTATGGAAACGGTCCACTTGCTCAAGGGTCCTGCCAATGTAGCTCACCTCAGCAAGTCAATTAAGCAATACCGCTCGGGTAAAACCGAGGAACATGAATTAACCGATGATTGAGATACTGGCTTGGACTAAAGAGGCCTGGTCTGATTATGTTTATTGGCAGGGGCAAGATAAAAAGACTTTAAAACGCATCAATAAACTAATCACCGATACCAACCGAAGTCCATTTGAGGGTATTGGCAAACCCGAGCCTCTCAAAGAAAATCTTGCTGGTTTCTGGTCTCGACGCATTGATGATAGTAACCGCTTAGTTTATGCCGTTGATGGTAAACAACTTACAATAATCTCGTGCAGATACCACTATGAAAAATGATCTAATAGGGTGTGCGAGTAAACGAAGTATCAGAGACGTTTGTCTCTGATACTTGCTTATCGCGAACATTTAATAATTTCCTCCTATGAATAAATCAATTTTCAATCTAACCAAAAATACCTACCCTCAATAGATTTCTTCGTAATATACAGCCTTATCTAAATTATTAATCATCATACGGTTTCTAATTCTGTTAAACCGAGTGTCTTCTTATTTCTACCATTTATATCGCTTTAGCCAATTAGTCGACGCTAAAGTAATTTATATCACGCATATTTCTGCTACCAAGTTTAGCTCCCCACATTTTTCTAAAATTCGCAATTATGCGTTATATGATCTATTAGTGAGGTTGTCGGTGGCGCTTAAAGTGCGCTGTGGCGTAGAAAGGTATTGGGGGCGTTAAGCTTTATTCGGCATTTTATAAGGGATAGGGAGCCGAATGCTAAAAGTAGGAGGTTATATGATTAACTTACTGCCCCATACAGCGGTGCTGTCTATCAAGAAGTGGTCCTATTGGATTTTTATACCTGTCGCATTAATTCCTTGGCTGTCAATGCAACTAGCAGAAGTCACAGGTCAACTGAATCTCTTCTCTTGGCTTGGTGTTTTTATGGTGTTTGTAACCTTGCCTGTTGCTGATCTTATTGTAGGTAAAGACGTGGTTAATCCTACGGTGGATGAGGAACGTCAGATGACTGATGATCCTTTCTATCGATTCACAGCTGTTATGTTGGTCCCAGTTGTTTATTCCTTGCTAGTGTACGGCGCTAATGTGTTTAACAATATTCTTGAATTTTCGTTATTAGGTGCATTGGGGTGGGTATTAAGTTGTGGTGTTATTATCGCGATTTTATCGATTAATGCGGGGCATGATTTAATTCATAAGGATAATCGTTGGGAAAGTTGGGCTGGTGGATTTTTATATGCCGCCATTTCATTTGGCGGCTTTAAAGTAGAGCATCTACGAGGGCATCATGTGAATGTATCAACACCAAAGGATGCATCCTCAGCACGATACGGCCAATCTCTGTATCAGTTTTTATCCATCGTTTATGTTCACAACCAATTAAGTGCTTGGGTGTTAGAAAAAGAACGCTTAGCGAAGCGTAACTTACCCTTGTGGCATTGGAAAAATGAGCTGATTTGGTGGTATGGCGTCAGTGTTTTACTGCTGATTGGTTTAACGATGTTGTTTGGTATTTCAGGGTTTGTGTTCTTTTTGGGAGTAAGTTGGGTTTCAATCACCACCTTAGAAATAGTGAATTATATCGAGCATTATGGTTTGCATCGTCGACAATTGGATAATGGAAAATATGAGCGAACGACGCCTGCGCACTCTTGGAATTCAAGTTACTTTTTATCCAATATTGGTATGTTTCAAGTGCAGCGCCATTCAGATCACCATGCTTTTCCGAAGCGTCGGTATCAGGTGTTACGGCATTATGAGGAAAGTCCACAATTGCCTTTTGGTTACGCGACTATGTATTTGATTGCGCTGGTGCCGCCACTTTGGTTTCGAATTATGAATCCTAGGGTTGACGCTTATTATCAGGGAGAAAAATGGCAGCTCAGCAGTGAACAGTTTGAAGCGTCTGCCAGTGGGAAAATTTTACAGTCATCAAGCTAGATTCAAAATATTGGGCTTGTTTGAGTAAGCAGGATCAGTGTATTGATCCTGCTATGTTTCTTACCTATAAGGTGAAGCCTGAACTAGATACACCTTATTTATGATTTCTTCGGTGAAACACGCATGGTTATATCGGCGTGAAATACTTCTTCGTTATTCGTGTCGTATACGCAAACGGGCATAATCACATCTTGTTTGCCTTGCCAGTCATAGCTGTCTACTTTGCACACCGCACGTAAATTAGTTTTCGCCATTTTCAAATACTGCACTGTCATACCGGCGGGTATCCAGCGGTGGTCTGCATCCAGAGAGATATCCAAGCATAATCCGCCGGCTAATTCTGCGGAATTACACATGGCGATGGCATGCACGGTATTAATATGATTGGTGACACTGCGGCGTTTTTTAAAGGTTATTTCCACATGACCTGGTTCAACACGCACTAGCTTCGGTTTTATGGAACGGAAGTAAGGGGCCTTGAAACAAAGCACTTGAGCAACGAGCCAGCGGCCTAGGGCGGTGCCTCTTAAGGTGTTCCATGCTTTAAGGGCAGGGCTTTTCGATGGTTTATAGGTCATAGTGGTTACTCCGAGAGTGTATGCTTGTTCTACTTGAGATTATTGCTGTCACTAGCGTGATTAAGAAATCGAACGATTACTTCCATTTCGTGATCATTAAAACCTTGTTGTAACTTGGTATTTTGCGCCTTGATAATGGGCTTGGCTTTTTTCAAAACTTCCTTACCTTTATCGCTGATAAAAACGCGTGATACTCGACCATCCTGTTCATCGGAGACTTTTGTGATCAGCAGGTTCTTCTCCATACGGTCGGTAAGCCCGGTGGTGCCTGACTTATTAAGACTAAGAAATGTGCTGAGATCTTTTAACTGACAGCCATCACGAACGCTCAGTGCTAATAGGGCAGACATCTGCGCCATGGGTACACCGACTGCGTCATTCATCACTCGCTCAAGATGGTTGTATAGGTTGTGTCTGGCTTTGTTCAGCAGAAAGAAGAGTCTTTTATCCATAGGTTTTTTCTTTGTTTGCCGTATCAGTAGTACGCATGCGAACCAATATAGTTGATATGTAAACTAGTTGCAAGGGTTGTGTGTGATGCAGCTTTAATCGTGTGAATTACATGGTTACTTCTAAGGTTACAGACATGACGATTAACATGATTATATGGAGTGATGGTCCGGCAAGAATGGTGAGAATAATAGTCAGTAAAGAAGATGTTTTTACCGCTTTTTTAATGAGTTGGAGATGTGTCATACTTTTCAGACGCAATGAAGAGTATTGTAAAATTAATGTCTTTTTATCATAAGTATTTCCTATGAAATCAGTCGTAGTTTTAGGTTTTGACCTGGCGCTTTCCTCTACTATTACGGGTGCAATGGACTTATTTAATATGTCCGGGGTTACCTGGAACCTCTTGAATGATAAACCCAAACAGAACTACTTTGATGTGAAGCTGGTTTCTGTTGATGGTATGCCAATTCACTGTATTGGTGATGTGACACTTAATGTGCATGGGTCTATCGAGGATATTGATAAACCCGATCTTATTTTAGTGCCTACTATAGCGGGCAACCCTGAGAAGACACTGGCGCTAAATAAGACGGCCATTCCCTGGTTAAGAGATCAGTATGAAAAAGGGGTGGATATCGCCTCAAGTAGTATTGGTGTCTATTTTTTGGCCGAAGCCGGAATTCTCGATGGTAAAGATGCAACGACGCACTGGGGTTTTGCTGAGGAATTTCAACAGCGTTATCCCAAGGTAAAGTTAAAGCCGGAGCAGTTAATTACTGCCGATGGTAACGTATTCTGTTCTGGGGGCTCGATCGCTTGGTCAGATCTGGGTTTGTTATTAATGGCGCGATACTACGGTAATGAATACGTGTCTGAGACAGTTGCATCTGCGGTAATGGATTCAGTGAGGTCACAAGAAGAGACTTACAACTTATCTCGTGGGAAAAAATATCATCAGGATGAAGATATTTTGGTAGTTCAAAACTGGATGGAAACGCACTACGCTGAATCCATCAATCTTGAGCAGCTGGCAGAAAAATTCAATATGTCTTCTCGCACTTTCAAACGTCGATTTAAGGCAGCAACCAAAGAAACTCCGTTAGGGTATTTGCAGTCATTTCGCATTGAAGCCGCTAAAAAAATGTTAGAGGTTTCATCTAATAGTGTGGAGAGTATTAGTTTGTCCGTGGGTTATGAAGATCTAGCATCATTTTCACGCTTATTTAAACGCTTAGCCGGTAGTCCTCCGACGGTTTACCGGAAAAAGTTCCGCCGTAGCTAGTACGAATTTGTATTACCTTATGTTTATTTTCAGACTTTTTACCTGGGTGTGATACGGACAAATAATGACAGAGAAAATCTCTCTGCCATTATTTCCTGGAACCTTTAAACCGCACCGAGCACTAGGTCAGCCAGTTTTGTTCTCTGATACTTACCATCACCAAAAAGAAACTGGTTGTGCATTTGTCGTTTGAAATAGATATGGACAAAACATTCCCAGGTAAAACCAATGCCGCCATGTAATTGTACTGAGCGGTTTGAGCCAAAGTCTGCAGTGTCGCTTGCCATTGAATTTGCCATTCTCGCATAACGTTCGGCACTTTCTGGTTCATGATCAATGGCGCAAGCGGCGTTGTAAACCAGAGACTTGGATTGATCGATCATGCTCATTAGGTTAACCAGCGGGTGCTTTACAGCCTGGAAGAAACCGATTTGACGTTCAAACTGTTTACGTACTAAGGCATATTCCGTTGTTGTTTGGAGTTGCCATTCCGCGGCGCCTGTCATGTCGGCCGCAATAATGGTGAGTATTGCAGGCAACGCTTCGGTTAAGGTTTCTTCTCCGGAGTCAGTAAGAAGTTGCGCTTCGACGCCGTCAAATTCCAAATGTGCCTGATCCCTTGTTAGGTCGACAATGGCGTCGTGTTTTAGGGTGAGGCCGTTAGCGTTGGCATTAACTCGATAAAGACCTATGCCATTGTCATTTTTTGCACTGACGATAAACGCTTCAACTTTTTGCGCATCTTGTACAAAATAGGCGGTGCCATGCAACTTATCGCCTTCAACTCGAACATCTGTATCAGCCGGCTCCCAGGAACCACGCTGGTTAGTAATGGCTAGTGATAGCGCTGATCCGTTTGCAATATTTTCCAGTGCACTATGTGCTGCATCGCTTTTACATGCTTTAAGGACATAGGTTGCGCATAAAGTGGGAATCAGCGGGGAAGGAAAGGCAGCTCTACCTGCTTCTTCCGCGATACTGGCTACAGCAACTGTGCTCATTCAGACACCGCCTGCGATTTCAGGTACGGCGATCGCGGTCCAGCCCAGTGTAACCATCTGTTGCCATAGGTCCTGGTCCCATTTGGTCGTAGTATCTCGATGAATGTCAAAGTCGTCTGCGACTAATCGGTGTAATTTTTCGGTGGGTAAATTATCGCTGAAAAATTTCTTCACCGAATTCCTCAACATAACTTCGTCTTCACCAAAACCAAAGTTATTAGGTTGAGTGCCTGTATCTTGTGTTTGTTCTAGCATGTTTAACTCCTCCTATTTGGATTTTGGTAAGCCAAGTATTTTTTCACCGAGAATATTACGCATTACTTCACTGGTACCACCGGCAATAGTCATTCCGAAAGAATTCATATAGGACAGAGAAGACTGGCCTTTACTTGGTGAGTTGGCATCTGCCATGTATAGCGAGCTTGCAGCACCTTCTATTTGCATAGAGAGATTGCCTGCTTCCTGTGCAATTTCAGTAATAACCAGCTTCCATTGCAATGGTATTCTCAGCGGGTGATCACATAGCTCTGGAATTCGACCTCGTCGTTGATTTTGTTCATGACCTTCATAGCGAATCATAAGCTGCATCAGCTCGTCACGAATAAGAGGGTTCTTAATACTTGGCTCACCGTTGTTATAGGTTTGCTGTGCTAGCTTGACTATGTTGGCAAATATTGAGCTAGAGTCTTCGCTCTCGCTTCCAGCGCCTGCCGAATTTGGTGTGACTATCGGGCCGGCACCACGTTCATGCAAAAGGGTTGTTTGGGTAACAGCCCAGCCTTTTCCGATATCATCCAATCGGTACTTGTCATCGATCTCAAGATTTTCAAATCTCACCTCATTGAAACCAGTCTCACCGGTCATTTTAATCAGCGGTTGAACGTCTACACTTTGACCTAAGTTAGCTTTTATAGGGACAACGAAATAGGTGAGGCCACCGTGTTTTTGTGATTTGTCGGTGCGTGCAATCAATATCATCCAGTCGGCAAAGTGCGCAAGGGATGTCCAAACCTTATGGCCATTAATAATCCACTTGTCGCCTTTCTTTTCTGCGAATGTTTGTAAACTGGCAAGGTCTGATCCTGCACCGGGCTCACTAAATCCCTGACACCAGATATTTTCACCAGAGAAAGTTGATGGCAGTAACTCTTTCTTAACTTCTTCATTGGCATGAAAGAAAATAGTTGGTGCCGCCATTAATAGGCCAACGATGTTGGGGAAAAAAGGAACGCTGCTTTGCTGCATTTCCTCATTGGCAATGCGTTGACAGTCGGTTCTACCTGCACCACCGTATTCCTTGGCGTAATCGCAACCGACCAGCCCCGCGTCGTAGGCCATTTTTTGCCAGCTTTGCAGATAATCCATTTGCTCTGGTGTCATAATTTCCAGCGCTGATTGGGGTAGTCTAACGGTTGGTGGTGCAACTGGGTTTTCATCTAACCATTTACGGCAGTAAGCACGAAATTCTGCTTGTTCGGGACTGTCTTTAATTGCGTCATCAGTCATTTAAAGCTCTCCAATGTTTGTGAACCCTCGGGCCCAAATATTTTGATAGTAAGGGGCCTTTAGTAGGGGCGCGTACAGTTATGTTTTATCAGGCTTTTAAAGGCAGTTATTTTTCTATGTGCGAAGTTCGTATTCTTGGCTTACTCGATCTTCTGGGCTAATCATTACAGGTTTGTATACTCGCTTTTTGGTTTCGGCATAGGCTTCCACGCTTAGCTGCGAATAGGCAACAGCGGTGTTATAGGAAAGTGCAGAGAGTTCTGCTGGTGATTTAGCCAATTCTTGAATTGCGCCAACGCTAAATGCTTGTGCTGGCGTGTAGGGTTTAGCTAATAAGGCAAAGCTATCGATATGAGGCGGTGGAAATTTTGATGCGCAAACCTCGTAGGCCCATGTGGGTAGAGGAAGGCCGGTTATATGTTCATTCAGTTGAATTTTATAGTCACCTTCCAGGGCGACAACGTAATCACAGGCACACATGACCATGCAGGCACCTGCAATGGTACTGCCGGTGACTTCGGCAATAGTGGGGCAGGGGAAACATCGGATACGATTAATAAATTGATTAAACACATCCATGAGTTCGTCTAACCCTGCCGCATCGAGGGTGGAAAATAACTTGAGATTTAAACCGGCTGAAAAAATATTTTCACGTCCGCGAATAATCAAGGCTCTGGCATTGTCATCTTTAGCTTGGTCCAATAGAGCGATACCTAGCTTCCACCATGGAATGTCCATGGCGTTAACTTTACCGTCATCAAAGGTTAATTCAGCAATGCTATTTTCGATTCTGTATTCAATGCTCATGTCTAACCTCTACTGCATAGCAGTTTGTAAAGCATTCATTGAAACGCTATAGCCACCTAAGGACCACGCACCATCAACGGGTAATAGAACACCACTGATGTAATCGGCAAATTCAGAGCTTAAAAACAGACAACAATTGCCTATGTCTTTAGATGTGCCGTTTCGACGCAGAGGTACATTTTCAACAATTGCATCTTGCATTCCCTGTGTCGGTGCCAATTTGTCCATGCCACCGGTATCCATTATAGGTCCTGGAATAACGGAGTTAACGCGAATGCCCTCAGGGCCCCATTCAATGGCTAGGCTTCGAGTTAGCATGTCGACTCCCGCTTTTGCGGAGCTAACGTGGGACTGATATTCAGAAGCGATAAAGGACTGTGGTGCAGAAATATTGATGACTGATGCCCCTGGTTTTTGTAGATGTGGGTAAACTGCTTTCATTGCATGGAAGGTGCCGATTAGATCGATATTAACCACGCTAGCAAAAGCATTGGGAGACATGTCCATCGCCCGTGCGGGAAAATTGCCTGCTGCCCCGGAAACGACAACATCAAACTTGCCGAACTTTTCCGCGAAACCATTAATTGCTTCAGTGAGCTGGTCGAAATCACGAACGTCTGCGCTAGCGCCAATAGCTTCAGCGCCGAGTTCCTGCAGGCTAGCCACGGCAAGGTCTACTTTTTCTTGGGAACGGCTAATAACGGCGACTTTAGCGCCAGCACTGGCGAAGCTTTTGGCTACGCCAAGGTTGATACCGCTGGTGCCGCCAACAACTACGACGGTTTTGTCTTTGAAAGAGAACATAGTCAAATCCCAAATCTTATGTACTGAAATGACCCGCTGTGACATGTGATTCAACAGGGTGGTCGGCTAAGTACAGGATCACACAGTAAGGGGGCAGGGTTTTAGAGGCACTTATGCTGTCTATTTGGTCATTTGTGCCAATGCATAGTGATAAATGGGCGTTAGTCGCCTGTAGTACGAGGGGGGTAGGTGGTGTGTGCAACCCCTAACAACCTGCTAAGGACTGCACACAATTATCAGCGGGTACTTATTTAGGCAGCCTGCTCACAGCTTGATAGGGATGCCTTAACATCACTTCTTTGCATAGCCACGCTTTCACTATTAACGGCTTGCATAAACGCTTCACACACAGGATGTTGCTGAAATGCGGTTTCGGCTTTTTCCCAGGCCGCTTTGGTTTCCCAATAGATAACATCGTACCAAAGGTTATCTTCTGGGTTATGGGACAATGAGCGATAAGCAAAACCTTCTTGTTCCTTGCAAAATTGATCCATTTGCTCGCTAGCCGTCATCAGAGCTGCTTCTTGATCCTTATCTTTTAATGTGAAGGTGATGATTTCCAAATACATGTTGGTTTCCTTAAGTTGTTATTGAAACGTCTAAATATGTTGATTTTCAGCGCTTTCCTGAAACGCAGGTACAGATTACAGAGGGACTGCTGACAGCTGTGTGTCAGCAGTGAAATGGATCATCTTAGTTTTTTATTCAGCGGCTATATTCGTTATGCGTATGCCTGTTGAACGTACATTGCTTAAGGTAAAGGGTCACAGGCATAATGCGCTCTTCTTTTTATCGTTGTCTTCTTTGTAGCGGCCTTTTTATAGCTGCTTTTTTGTAGCTGTCTTCTATAGCTGCTTTCTTATACTAGTAAAGGGCAGACTATTGCCAGATTTTAGGAGTTAAACCTTGGAGTTACTGAAGTTAGATGTACTAGGGGCGCCAATCACGTTGGAAGCTTCGCTATCAGGTTTTCAGCAGATGTACTGGAATAATACCCTGGTATCACAGAAAACGGCTTCTGAGGTGAGTGAGCTAAGTGCAGAGGATGAGATTGTTCATGTATTTCAGCTGCAGCGTGATGAACAGGTTATACGTTGTGAGGTGGGTGTAACGCTGAATTGGCAGCCCTTTCATTTGTCGTATCGAGTTTCTGTTAATGATCAGGTGATCGAGCAAGGTGAGCGCTCGATGGCTGATATGCAGCAGCAGACACCGACAGTTGCTATGCCGGTGAAAAAATCCGTGGGTTTTGTTGGCTTAGCGTCGCTGGGTTTTAAGCTGCTTAAAAGCGCTAAGGTCATTAAGGTGGTCATGGCCGGTGCGAGTTTGGCGGCGTATTCATGGTTTTTCTCATTTCAGTTCGCGCTGGCCCTGCTTGCTTGCTTGGTGTTTCACGAATACGGTCATATTCGTGCGATGAAATATTTTGGCATGAAGACTAAAGGTATCTATTTAATTCCTTTTCTGGGTGGCCTCGCGCTTAGTGACGAAAAAATAAATACTCGTTGGCAAGATGTGACTATTTCCATGATGGGGCCATTTTTTGGTTTGGTGATGTCACTGGTTTGCTTGCTAGTGTATTGGGTAACGGGCGAAGTGTTTTTTGCTGGCCTAGCAGCCTTTAATGCGTTATTGAACTTGTTTAATTTGTTACCGATTTTGCCACTCGATGGCGGCCATGTTTTAAAGAGCATTAGCTTTTCGACGAACAGTATTTTGGGTTTGGTTCTCTGTGCACTCGGTGCGGGCGTTGGAATTTTTATCAGTTATCAATTTGGCTTGGCGTTATTGGGCTTCTTGTTGTTGATTGGTAGTATTGAAATCTTAGCGGAATGGCGCATGCGCCATCAGAGCCTATTGTTGCCATTGGATGCTTATGGCCGCGCCTTCTCCACGGTTTGGTATTTGCTAACAGTAGGTGGTTTGGTTGGCGTGATCT
>Ga0105352_1001663_pt1 | contig 11199 bp, 8 predicted proteins | sample EN8Hudsemesocosm_FD_83507 | JGI IMG/M metagenome (GOLD analysis project Ga0105352, IMG submission 83507) | Methane-oxidizing microbial communities from mesocosms in the Hudson Canyon - EN8B Hudson Canyon | ecosystem: Environmental > Aquatic > Marine > Cold seeps | place: Hudson Canyon | collected...
AAATATTCAAACCAGAAATTGCAGGCGACACAGATGAGTTGCCAGGCATGCCAGGTTGCTTCACTTACCGTGAAGGCGGTGAAAACACATTTATGCCGGATCCGTCAATCGACGAGAAAATGCCGGGACCAATCGGTCTTAACTCTATCGGTGGGGTGATTGCGCATTTACCAGCACTTACTTCAATTGGATCTTCGACAGTAAACTCTTACCGTCGTCTTTGGGACACAGGATTTTGGGCGCCAATCTTTGCTGACTGGGGTTACCAAAACCGTACATGTGCTTTGCGTGTATCTGCGCCAGGTCGTTTTGAATACCGTTCAGTTGACTCAATGGTTAACCCTTACTTAATGGGTGCAGCATTATTGATGGCAATGGGTGATGGTATCGATAAGGATATGGACGCTGGTGAAGCTGAAGAGCGTAATATTTATGATGCGATGGATGCGGGCAAAGAAGTTACGAAACTACCTATGACTTTAGGTGATGCTTTGACTGAACTTGCCAATGATCCAGTGGTTAAATCTGCAATGCCGGGTGAGATGTATACAGTGTTCGAACACTATAAGAGAGACGAGTGGGAACGCTTTAACCATACGGTTACAGATTGGGACTTAGAAACTTACTTAGATTGCTTACCATAGGGTAAGAGTCATTTAGATTACTAATTAGAGTGCTCGTCTCACCAGGCGAGCAATTTTACATAGGGGTATTATTTATGTGTGGAATAGCAGGAATTATTCATAAGAAAGGCGGAACGTCTGAAAATATCGGTGCGCAAATGACCGACATGTTGCAGGCTTTGAAGCACAGGGGGCCGGATTCTACTGGCTATGCAGTATACGGTAAAGACAACGGTAACCAAATTATGCGTCTTAAGGTTGCAGAAGCAATCGAATTAGAGGGTAGCTTCAGCATTCACGCTGAAATTGCAGAGCGTATTGCATTGGTTGATGTGCGTTTAGCAGAATTAGGCGCTAAAGTAGTTGAGAAAGAGAGTGCGACAGAGTACGCTCTTAGATATGAGCTTGACTTCTCAGGCGACATGAAAAAACTAGCTGATTTTGTTGAAGACATCGAAGGTGTTGAAATTTTGTCGGTTGGTAATACGTTAGAACTAATCAAAGATCTTGGTGATGCGGCAGTTGTCTCTGCCCAATACGGCCTAAATAACTTTGATGGTACTCACGCAATCGGTCATACGCGTATGGCGACAGAATCGGATGTTGATATTCGCTCTGCTCATCCATACTGGGCGTACCCGTTTAGTGATATTGCTGTTGTACACAACGGCCAGTTAACTAACTATTGGACTCACAGACGTGACCTTGAGCGCAAAGGTCACCGTTTTTCATCTAGCTGTGACTCAGAATTGATTGCCGTGTACATTGCAAACAAAATGAGCGAAGGTGTTGATTTGGAAACAGCGATGAAAGAGTCTATTGATTTCCTTGACGGCGTTTTCACTTACCTTGTAACAACAAAAGACCAATTGGGTATGGCAAAAGATTGTATGGCTGCCAAACCAATGGTTGTATATGAAGGTGATGATATGATTGCGCTAGCTTCTGAAGAAGTTGCGATCAGAAAATTGTTCGATCATCAAATTCACACATTTGACCCTTATGATGGAGAGGTAAAAGTATGGCAACATTAAAAGACACTAAGTCTCATAACATGGGACTTCACGAAGAGTCTCTAAAAGGGCGTACTCAACAACGTTTCTTCTCAGTTGACGAAAGTTCAAACTTGACGTATTTCAACTCGTTCGAAGTTGACACTGATAAGGCGGCAACAATTGACGCTCTAGAGATGACCCCTAGAGAAATCAATATTGCCATTAGGGAGCTAATGGAAAGTGGTGTTGGTAGTATTACTGTCGACAACCCTATGTCACGTCACGGTGTTGGTGTTGGCATCCTTAACCGCTTAAACCTTACTTTCACTGACAGTTTGGGCTACTTTGGTTGTGGTTTAATCGACGGTCCAAACGTTCACATTAAAGGCCGTGTTGGTTGGTCATGTGCAGAAAACATGATGGCTGGTACTGTTCTTATCGAAATGAACGCTGGCTCTACATTCGGTGCTGCTATTCGTGGTGGTGACCTTGTATGTAGAGGTAGTGTTGGTGCACGTACAGGTATTGACCAGAAGGGCGGCACGATTATCGTTGGTGGTAATACAGGTGCATTCTCTGGTTTCATGATGCAACGTGGTCGTATGATCGTTTGTGGTGATGCGGGCAGGAACTTAGGCGACTCAATGTACGACGGCGTAATTTACGTTGGTGGCGAAGTTGAAGAGCTTGGTATTGACTGTGTTCCGGGTGAAATGACTGAACTTGACGTTCGTTACCTATCTTCTAAGTTAGATATGTACGGCATTAAATCTCCAAATGGCGCTGAAAAAATGCACAAGTACGTTTCAGGAAAGATGTTATGGAACTACGATAAGTTAGAGCCTAGTGAGAAGAAGATCGCTCTTTAATCACTAATCTAACTAAATTATAAAAAGGAAATATTATGAGCAATCAAGTAGATGATACAGCCCGTTTAGGATCAAGTTTTATCTTCCCTAAAGAGGTCATGAATGATATTCATATCAAATCTGACTTAGGCCGTTACAGAATGAGAGGCTTCTCTATATTCAAAAAAATCCCAACTTGGGACGATTTGACATTTATGCCAGGCACACTAACCCGTTTCATTATTGAGGGTTACAGAGAAAAATGTTTAACAAAAACAATCATTGGTCCAAACGCTAAAGTACCTTTAGAGCTAGACATTCCCGTCTACATTACAGGTATGAGTTTTGGTGCATTGAGTTATGAAGCAAAAACAGCCCTAGCACGTGGTGCTACGATGGCTGGTACAGCGACTTGTTCTGGTGAAGGTGGCATGATTCCAGACGAGCGTCGTTACTCAAGCAAATGGTTTTACCAGTGCATTCAATCACGTTACGGCTTTAACCCTAACCACTTACGTCTAGCTGACGCTATCGAGTTCTTTATTGGGCAAGGTTGTAAAGTTGGTCTTGGTGGTCACTTGATGGGTCAGAAAGTAACAGATCAAGTTGCTGAAATGCGTTCATTACCAGCGGGTATTGATCAGCGCTCTCCAGCACGTCACCCAGACTGGTTAGGTCCAGATGACTTGGCGCTTAAAATCGAAGAAATTCGTGAAGCGACAGACGGTCAGATTCCAATTCAGTTAAAACTAGGCGCTGCACGTGTATACGACGACGTTCGTATGGCTGCTAAAACCGGTTGTGATAGTATTTACATCGACGGTATGGAAGGTGGTACTGGCGCGGGCCCACACCTTGCAACAGAAGAAACTGGCGTACCAGGTATTGCTGCGATTCGTCAAGCACGTAGAGCGATTGAAGATGTTGGTATGAGTGGTGAAATCACTCTTATCTACGCTGGTGGTATCCGTAATGGTGGTGACGTAGCAAAGGCAATTGCACTAGGTGCGGACGCAGTAGCGATTGGTCACTCAGCATTGATGGCACTTAACTGTAACAGAGATACCCCTGAAGCTGACTACGAAGGTGAAATGGGCGTTAGAGCCGGTGAATGTTATCACTGTCATACTGGCCGTTGTACGGTTGGTATTGCTACGCAAGACCCTGAACTAAGAAAGCGTCTAGACCCAGATCTAGCTGCTGAGCGTGTATTTAATTTCTTACACACATTAGCAATCGAGTGTCAAATGATGGCTCGCGCTTGTGGTAAGACGAATGTACACTCATTAGAGCCAGAAGATCTAGCCGCATTGACAATGGAAGCGTCAGCTTGTGCGCAAGTGCCTATCGCGGGTTCACAGCACACGGTTGGTCGTCCAGACATGACACGATTTTAAGAAAGGAGATATCATGAGTACTAATGAAGAAAAGTTTATTGAGATTGACTCTCTAGATAAAAGCCATGAGGAGATGACAGGCCAGCATATCGGTTATCGATATGATGTAAACCTTGTCCCTGACCTTAATTTCATCACTCCGTTTTTGCAAGAATATATTGACAAAATGGGCTGGAAAGATCTTAACTGGCTGGAAGATGTTCACATGGGTTATGAAGCAGATCAGGCGGCTGTTTTTGATAGAAATATCAATGGCTGGGTTACAATTCCTGACACGATCTCACTTCCAAACAATCAGCAAGAGCGTGATATGATTGCACGTGAATTGTTGATCAAGTTCCAAATGTCTGAAAATCATCCAATGGTTGACTTAAACGCAGCTTACCGTAAGTTTTAAAGGAAAGTGAGTTTTAGGGGGCGTGGGGAAGTTGTTTTTTCCTTTGTTTAAATAACTTCTCCTCCCCTGAGTTTGGCGGCACCTCTCCCACTTCTGAGGTGCTGTTATAAATAAAAATACAGCTTCAATTCCCATTTATGCCGCTGTATTTGCGGGTTTTTATTATGCTGGGCATAAGAGTACTCAAAAAAATCAATAGCCATTTATATCTGCTACGTTTAGAGCGCTAGATAGAGTTTATTTGAAATCACAGTAGTAAATAATAAAAATTTCACAAAGAAGTGCAGTTAATAACAAAAAAAACAAGAAGAAACACCTTGTTAAAAGAGATAAATACAGTTAAAAATAAAAGTAAACTGTATTCAAGAAGTAAAAGATATAACTAGAAAGAAATATAAAGACACAAGTAATCTTTAACCGACCTTGAAGAATATTTATAATGAGAGTATCAGAAATTACATATACTGATGAGTGTGAGACTTATCAAATCCACGGCGGAGAAGCCGTTTCAATCGATCTGCAAAGTGGAGATCGGGTTGAGGTTATCGATGTAGAAGGTGACCAGAAATGTGGTTTATTAGCCTTTGATACAAACGGAACATGTGTAATTAATTCTCTTGATTGGAAAAGCACACCTAACTCGAGACAATCATCATTATCTTTAGATGATTCCTCAAACATGCTTAAGGCTATTCTTAAGTTTAATAATATTGAAACCGATGCCGCTAGTATTGCCGACTTATTCGCCGAGCTAAATGGGGCAGACTCAAGACAAAATTTCCAAGTTGATCACGACACTCTATGTGTATTTGATGCAAAAGGTGCCCCAATGCCTGTAGATAAACAGACAGCACCAACCGAAATTTTGATTAATGTCACTCGTGCAAACCCAAAAAAGAAAGAAGACTGTTTGCCAGAGCCTCTAGCCAAGCCACTTCAGGATTTTAGAATTGCCCACAGTTCTGCCAAGTCATATACAGTTAAAGCTGGACAATATATTCAAATTATTGATGTCCAAGGTCAGCAATGTTCAGATTTCCAAGCCTTTTCAGTTGAAGACCTGAAAAATGGAGTTGAGTTAACGCTTGATCCGACTGTAACTAGATCTTTAATGTTGTCGAGTTATCCGTCGCCAGGCGTGCACGATAAATTCTACAATCAAAATTCTGAGCCATACGTTGAAGTAATTCGTGACACTGTATGTAGACACGACACATTCGGCCTTGCTTGTAACTCAAAATATTATGATGATCGTGGTTACCCTGGTCATATAAGTTGCACAGAGAATTTTAATAAAACTTTAAGTGAGCATGGTATTGCTGCCCGTAGAAACTGGGTCGCAGTTAATTTTTTCTTTAACACCAGAATTTTAGAGTGTCACACATTGGATTCCGATGTGTCTTGGTCACGAGCTGGGGATTATATTCTTCTCCGTGCCGTCACAGATTTAGTCTGTGTTTCGTCAGCCTGCCCAGATGATACATCTCCAGCAAACAACTGGAACCCAACCGATATCCACGTCAGGGTGTATGATAATGATAACAATTTTTCATCATGTATTGATTTTAGACCTGACCCTCAAACAATACCGACCATGACTAAAGAAACAGGATTTCACAAGAATACTTCGAAATTAACGAGGAATTTTATAGAATATAACGGCTACTGGTTAGCGCTTGATTACACTAATTTAGGCCAAATTAAAGAATATTGGCAGTGTCGCGAAAGTGTTGCAATGATTGATCTTTCTCCATTGAGGAAGTTTGAAATTTATGGTCCAGATGCTGAAGCATTGTGCCAGTACGCCATTACTAAAGATGTTAGAAAAATGGCTATCGGTCAGGTTGTTTATACTGCAATGTGCTATGAAAATGGTTGCATGATTGACGACGGCACACTATTCCGACTTTGTGAAAACAACTTTCGCTGGGTAGGTGGTTGTGGCAGTGGCGGTAAGCGCCTTCGTCAGATAGCCAAAGAGAAGGGCCTCAATGCTTTTGTTAAGTCCTCTACTGATCAATTACAAAATGTAGCCGTACAAGGTCCTAACAGTCGTGAGACACTTAAGAAAATTATTTGGACTCAAAAAACACAAACTACAATGGATGAACTTAAGTGGTTCCGTTTTACTTTTGCTCGTATTGGTGGAGAGTTTGGTATTCCAGTGATGGTTTCTCGTACAGGCTATTCTGGCGAGTTAGGTTATGAAGTATTTGCCCATCCAAACGACTGTGAGGCTGTGTGGGATGCAATTGCTGAAGCGGGTGAAGAGTTTAATATTTGCCCAGTAGGTCTGAATGCTCTTGATATGCTTCGTATTGAGGCAGGCTTGATTTTCGCTGGGTACGAGTTTTGCGATCAAACTGATCCATTTGAGGCGGGCATTGGTTTTGCTGTGCCATTAAAGACCAAGGAGGAAGATTTTTCCGGTAGGGAAGCATTACTTCTTCGTAAGAATTCTCCACAAAGGGCTCTTGTTGGGTTAGAATTAGCTAAAAATGAAGTTGCAACACCTGGAGACGGCGTCTATATTGGTAAGCAACAAGTAGGACACATTACAAGCGCGACACGTTCGCCGATACTTAAAAAGAACATTGCCTTGTGCCGAATTTCTACAACAGCATCCGAAATTGGAACTGCGGTTGAAGTAGGCAAGTTAGATGGACATCATAAAAGGTTAGAAGCAACAGTTGTGCGCTTTCCGTTTTATGACCCTGAGAAAACTAGAGTTAGGATGTAGTACTAGCGCCCTCGGGAAACGAACAATTCTTAGGCGTAACGAAACTAAGATTGTGGGAGTGGTTTTTTTGGCAGTTTTGTTGAATAATCACATTGATAGTTAATTTGTTAACCACCTCGTAATTGTGGTTTTTAATGGATTAATTAACTATAAAGGAGAAATAAATGAATAAGTTTACTTCTAAAGCGGCTGCTGCTGCTTTAACAATGACTTTGGCTTCTGTTTCAGGTCAGTCTCTGGCTGATTCAAGCGAGCCAATTGTAATTCCAACTCATAACTGGTCAAGCCAAGTAGTAATGGCTTACGTTATTGGTGGTATTTTTGAAAGCATGGGTAACAACGTAGAATATGTTTCTGCTGACTCACAAGGTGTATACGAAGCTATTCGTCTTGGTGATGTTACTATCTCTCATGAGGTATGGCAGTCTAGCTTTGGTGCCTCATTCTACAACGCGATGGCGAAGGGCGGTCTAATCGAAGCTGGTACTCATGCCGCCCCAACTCTTGAAGAGATGGGCGTACCTACATGGGTAATCGAGCAAAACTTATGTCCTGGTCTTCCTGCATGGGAAGCTCTTAAAGGTTGTGGCGCTGTGTTTGCATCTGCAGACTCTGGTGGCAAAGGTCGTTGGTTAGAAGGTCCTCAAAGTTGGCACGGTGACTTGATGCCTGAGCGTCTTGAGGCTCTTGGTTTGGCTGATGAGTACGTAGTTAAATTTGCTGGTGGTGCGGATGCACTATGGGCTGCACTTGATTCTGCTAAAGCTGCAGGCACTGGTGTAATAACATTTAACTGGACGCCTAACTTTACGGATGCCGATGGTTTCACATTCATCGAGTTCCCTGAGTATACTGCTGGTTGTCGTGTAGTAGACGGCGGTGACGGCTCTTGTGGTTCACCTAAGGGTTGGGTGAAGAAAGCTGCTAATGCAGACTTCCCTAACACTCACCCAACTGCATATACTGCGTTCACTAAGATGTCATTTACAACAACTGATATCGGCCAAATGGCTGCTCTAGTTGACATCGATAAGATGGATCATAAAGGTGCGGCTGCCAAGTGGTTAGCGGATCATGAAGATGTATGGAGTGCTTTCTTGTAAAGTAAGCCTTAGATACCGATATTCCTGTGCTTTCAGTGCAGGAATATTTATTCGGTACCCTAATCCCTTGGGTTTATATTTAAACTTAAGGGATTTAGGGTATTTTTTTAGATGTTAGCAAGATAGTTCTTTTTTGTAATAAAGTTAATTTAGGAAATAATTATGTCTGCTCAAGAACAGCCCGTTATCAGATGCGATTCAGTTTATAAAATATTTGGCGAAAATGCCAACAAAATGCTTCAAGATTCGGGTGGCAACGTTGATGCTGCAGAGTTTCAAAAAGCAGGTTGTGTCGTAGGTGTAAATAACGCGTCGTTTGAAGTTCACAAGGGTGAGATGTTGGTGGTTATGGGCCTTTCAGGTTCAGGAAAATCAACTCTTCTTCGCTGTATTTCGCGTTTAACAGATGCCACCTCGGGCAATATTTATATTGAAGGTGATGATGTTACGAAAATGAGCGACAAGCAGTTAATTGAGCTCCGCAGAAATAAAATGGGCATGGTGTTTCAAAGCTTCGCTTTATTGCCCCATAAAACCGTATTAGAAAATATTGCCTTCCCTCTTCAGGTTAAAGGTAGTAAGTTAAAAGTCAGTATGACAAGGGCCAAGGAAATGATTGACCTTGTTGGCCTGTCTGGTCGTGAAAATTATTTTCCTAGGCAGTTGTCTGGTGGTCAGCAACAACGTGTTGGTATTGCCCGCTCATTAGCTGTTGAGCCGGATATTTGGTTTTTAGACGAGCCTTTCTCTGCACTTGACCCCCTTATTCGTAAGGAGATGCAGGATGAGTTTTTAAGGCTTCAGGCTGTTTTAAATAAAACAATTTTATTTGTCACCCACGACTTTGACGAAGCGATTCGCCTCGCTGACCGTGTGGCGATTATGAAGGACGGAATTATCGAGCAAATTGATACGCCAGCTAATATTGTTCTAAACCCTGCAACGGACTATGTGCGTAAATTTACCGAAGAAGTACCTAGAGAAAAAGTGCTTAAAATTAAGTCGGTAATGGACCCAGTTGCCAGTGAAACCGACCTTAGTGAGCTCAGGGTTTCGCAAGATGCGATTATTGAAACTGTGGCAGAGGCTGTACTCAGTCAGCAGAAACCGGTTGCTGTTGTAGATGCAAATGATAATGTTGTTGGCTTGCTACACACCTCTAAGGTTATCCATGTGTTGTTTGGTGAAAATTCTTCACTTGAGAGCAACGGCCAGAGTTAGAAAATTATGAATTATTTAAATTTTTTTACGGATCGCCCAAAATTAATGCAATTTGGCGTTGTCTTAATTGTTTTCTTTATTCTTATGTCAATGACAGGAGAATATCACGACTTAATGGTGCAGCGTGATAGTTTTGCTAAGGCAGTTAACAGAGGCAACATTTCAGACTCTGTTGGTTTTTTTGAATCCCTCAGAATGATTTTCAGCTGGCAATTACCGCCACAACTTGTCAGACTTCCTGAAATTAGCTTTTGGAATCCTTCGGTCAGCACTTCTTTTTCTTATTGGCTGGTTTCTATACTGGTCGCTACAGGCCTATTATTTAAAAGCTTTTCTAAAGATACCAATCAGCGTGCGTGGTTCGTTCGTAATTGGGGGCAATTTATTACCAAGGGTTTTGTTGGTATTCTTGTCGGCTTGATACTAGCGCCGACGTTGGTTAATTGGTCATTTGGCGAGATTACAACTAGTACTTTTTGGGATGTGCCCAGCCTTGTCCATGATTTTGGCCAGTACCTGATGTTTGATTTTTTCCTTGTGGATCATTGGAATGTAAGATCGAGAAGATACGATGAATGGGCAGCGGTAAGAGTTGCTACTAGAGCGTTTGCCGACTCAATTCAGTTTCTAATTACCTTCATTCGTGAAATCTTAATGGGTGGATTTAAGACAATCGTTAACATCGCTGGCTGGTTCTCTGAAACTGGAAGTGGTTGGGACTGGATGGGTGAGAACAAGGGGCAGTGGTATGCAAGCATCCCAGCGCTACCTTGGACAGTTCTCACTGCTGGTTCCTTTATGTTGGGTTACAAGTTAAAAGGCGTTGGACTGTCAATGTTGGCTGGTTTTGGTTGCATTTACCTGCTTATTTTTGGCCAGTGGGAGCCTGCAATGGAGACTCTCTCATTTATCCTCGTCGCTGCACCGGTTTCCGGTATTGGTGGTGTAATTTGGGGTGTGTTGGCATTCAAGAGTAAAGCAGTCGAAAAAGCAATAACGCCGTTGTTAAATGTTGCGCAAACCATGCCGCATTTCTCCTACTTGGTGCCTGTTATCGTTTTCTTTGGTCTAGGTGACCACGCGGGCGCGATTGCAACGATTATTTTTGCCACACCGCCAATGGTTCGCTTGACGCTTTTGGGGCTTAAAAAAGTACCCCAAGAAGTGGTTGAGGCAGGCATGATGAGTGGTTGTAAGAATTATCAACTGTTGTTTAAGGTTTTAATCCCAACAGCAAGATACGACATTCTGATTGGTGTTAACCAAGTGATTATGCAGTGTCTGGCAATGGCGGTTATCGCTTCGCTCATCGGCGCTAAAGGTTTGGGTTTTAATTTATTGCTGGCGTTAAACCAGCTTAGAATTGGCCAGGCTTTGGAGCTGGGCATCTGTATTGTTGTTATTGCTGTGGTATTAGATAAATTATCTCTTGCTTGGGCAAACAAACAAAAAGATTATTTTGCTGATTTAAGTTTTGTGGAGCGCAATAAAATGGGCCTGCTTTTTGTTGTTATTTTCTTCTTTGCATGTTTATTGGCTTGGGCGGGTAATTCATTGGTTGGCGGAAGCGTCTTTAACTTTATAGATCAAATGATTAATTCGATGCGCAGCGGCTTGGCCGGCGTTTTCGATATAACACTCTATCCAATTAAAGAGGGCGTTTCAAATTACTTCTGGTCAGTTCCGCATAATATGGGTATTACTACCGAGCCATTCTGGCAAGGTGGTGTAGATTGGATGGTTTCAAACTGGCAAATGAGTATTAAAGTTTTCAATAGAATGCTACTTGAAAACGTATTGATGCCAATGAAAGCAAGCTTCTTGGCGATGCCTGTGATTGCCACCTTTGTTTTATTTATGGGTGTTGCCTACATC
>Ga0105352_1001665_pt1 | contig 11194 bp, 12 predicted proteins | sample EN8Hudsemesocosm_FD_83507 | JGI IMG/M metagenome (GOLD analysis project Ga0105352, IMG submission 83507) | Methane-oxidizing microbial communities from mesocosms in the Hudson Canyon - EN8B Hudson Canyon | ecosystem: Environmental > Aquatic > Marine > Cold seeps | place: Hudson Canyon...
ATCAATGCCTATGTAATTCTACTGAACAACATTCCTTTGCTTCGACCTCTCGCGTGGATTTTAAATTTAAACACGATTAAAAACTTCACCCAGCACCATTACAGAAAGTCCGTCGACAAAAGGCTCCGCCAACAAGGTCGGTTTCCCACTTAAACCTACAAATAATCCGACACTCAAATGATGCACATATCTTTACTATCTGCTTACCATGAATAGAGACAGCTGTTCATTAATGACGCATTCATGGCAGAATGCGTGCTCTCAAAGGAGCAATCCATGGCACTTAAGCCCACCATCCACAAAGCAACACTATCAATCACCAATATAGACAAGAACTATTACAATGATCATAGCCTAACCATTGCCAAACACCCTTCAGAAACCGACGCTCGAATGATGGTAAGAGTTCTTGCATTTGCCCTCCATGCCGATGAATCACTACAATTCACCAAAGGCCTGAGTACAGACGATGAACCAGATATCTGGCTAAAAAACCAAAGTGGTGAAATAGTCCATTGGATCGAACTAGGGCAACCGGATGAAAAACGTTTAAGGAAAGCATGCGGTCGATCACAAAACGTATGGATCTACTGCTACAGCGGTAATAGCGCGGATATTTGGTGGCAACAAAATAAAGGTAAGTTCAATCGTTTTAGCAATTTGTCTGTGATAAACATCCCTGCTGATACCGTGACAGCACTCAGCGCAGTCAGTGACAAATCAATGAAGATACAGTTCACCATCCAAGATGGCACTACCTGGATCACCTCAGAGAACGAACAATCTCTAGAAATCACGCCTCAATCTTGGCGTTCTCATGAATCATAAGCCACTTAATATTGCACAGATTCAATAGTTCAATTAAACAGCCCGATTCATTACCCCCAAAGAAGAGTAATCACTGGAAACCATGTTTAATCTAGCCGATCTGTTTTTCCCTTTTCTCATTTTATTCTCAGCCTGGTACTGGTGGAGCTCTCAAGGCGTGAAGGAGTTAGCCTTTGCATCAGCAAAAAAATACTGCGAAAAAATGGACGTGATGCTACTTGATGAAAGTATGGCTCTGCGGGCGATCTGGTTTAAAAAAGATGAACTGAAAAAAACGCGCTTATGGAGAAAATACCTTTTTGAGTTTACCGCGACCGGGGAAGACCGATATGAAGGACAGGTTATTTTATTAGGACATAAAATAACTCATATCCAACTTGCCCCTCATAGAATATGAAGTACTCAGTTATTTTCCTAGACAGCCAGCTCAATACAACAGATATCTCGCTATCTTATTTTGCAACGCAAAAATAATGCTAAAATACCCCACTATTTCATTCAGACTTTAATCACCCCAACAAACTAGAACAAACTATGTTTAAAAAAGAAGACCTCTTAACCATAGCCAACATGACTATGCCATTCGGTAAATACTCTGGTCGTAGGCTGATTGATGTTCCGGAAGAATATCTACTGTGGTTTGCTAAAAAAGGCTTTCCGGAAGGTCAACTAGGCGCATTATTACAACTGTGCTTAGAAATACACACCAATGGCCTTAAACATATTATTGAACCACTCAAAGATAAAACACACTCACCCAGTCATTCCTAAGCTATCACAGAGGAAACACATGCCATTAAATCAACTTCTTCAATTACTGAATGAAACGCCTTCTAACGTTGAATTTGAGCAGGTCATTGAAGTCATTACTGAGCTTTACACTTACACTCCCACTCAATTCCGTAATGGCGTAGGACCTACAGAGGTTATTAACGAAGCAGGGACCAATGAGGGCTCATGTAAAATCTTCGCCTTTGCACAATTACACGGCCTGAATGAACGACAAACCTTGAACTGCTTTGGGAAATACTACAGAGAAGATGTTTTAAAACACCCTGATGCAACCGATCATGGCAATATACGAAATTTTATAACTTCAGGCTGGCCAGGCATTCAATTTGACGCTCCGTCATTGAAAGCAAAATAACGATACCCCATTGAAGCAACTGCCAGCGCGGGTCACCTACAAAGCTGGCAGTTGCCTTACATACACAGCTATGATCCAGCGTCATTCATTGTCACTATCGCAAATGCTACGCATATAGACAGTCTTTATCGGTTGGCCTACCCTGTTAACTCATGCGGATATTCTTAACCACAAAATGGCTGCATATGTCTGAGCTCTACTGACAGCTATTCCTTCAGCAACAACAATAAAAAGGTATAGGAAATGACATCCCCTAGCTCCATCTATACACACTTACCGACGAGAATCAGCTGGATGATTTATGCTGTATTGTCCTATCTAATTGGGGTCATCGGACTCGCTGCTTGCATCCTAGCAGTAGGCAATCTACATCCAGGTATTCATATTGCGAAGGCGTCCCCAGGACTTTGGTCCTCACTATTGGTTGATACCTTACTCATCACACTATTTGCTCTGCAACATTCCATCATGGCACGCCAAGGCTTTAAACAATGGCTAACCCGTTTTATTCCTATTTATGCAGAGCGAGCAACCTATGTATTACTGTCAGGCATTCTATTACTTATGGCTGTTACCCTATGGATGCCTCTACCTGGTGAAGCTTGGAACGTACAAAGCCAGCCTCTTAATACCTTGTTATGGATAGGATTTGCCTTTGGTTGGGGCTATCTACTCATTGCAACTTTTCTAACCAATCACTTTGAATTATTCGGCCTACGGCAAGCCTATTTGAACCTCATGGCAAAGCCTTATACCTCACTGCCCTTTACTCAACGAGGTATGTATAACTACAGCCGTCATCCGATGATGGCCGGAGTCCTCATTGGTGTGTGGTGCCATCCACAAATGTCCTTTACCCAACTGTGCCTTGCAGCAACCCTAACCATCTACGTCTTTGCTGGAATTTGGTTTGAAGAAAGAGACCTTGAGAAAAACTTCGGGAGCACCTACAAAGACTACAAGCAGAAAATTGGAACCTTCATCACCCCACCAAGAAAAAGTTGAGCCCTTAACCCCAAAAGCCAGGCTCTATAACTGCATTTCTAGGTATTTTGCCTGGCGTACCACCTATAAAAGCTCTATGCCATATGGACGCCCCATCTCCTAGCTATAGCTGTAACTGTAGCTGTAGTCAGCTTTCACAAAACGAGGATCAACATGGTATGATGCGCGTCCTCAATTTAGCCCAACCTTGGATTTTCAAATGACAGATACGAAAAACGTCACCCTAGACACCAATGAACAGAAAGTGAGCTATGGCTTTGGCTGGCAATTTGGTAGCCAACTGCAAAGCAACAATTTTGAGGGTCTAGAGCTGGAAGCTGTTATTGCCGCGATCACCGACTGTTACAAGGGTCAAAAAATCCGCCTGAGTGAGCAGGAATTAAACGACGCTTACGCGGCTGTTGAAGACACGCGACGTGCTGCTGACGCTAAAAAAGCAGAGAAAATGGCTGAATTAGGCAATACATTCCTCGAAGAGAATGCTAAGCGTGATGGCGTTGAAGTGACTGAGTCTGGAGTACAATACGAAATTCTTGAAGCCGGTGACGGCAAAAAACCTGGCCCAACGGACAAGGTTCGCACCCACTACCACGGTACTTTCATTGACGGTAGCGTGTTTGACAGCTCAGTGGACCGTAACCAACCGGCTGAGTTTGGGGTTAACCAGGTAATCGCAGGATGGACCGAAATTTTACAAATGATGCCAATCGGCTCTAAATGGCGCATCACCGTACCTTATACACTAGCCTACGGTGAAGCAGGTTCACCACCTGCAATACCACCAAAAACTGTACTCGTTTTTGAAATTCACCTAATCGATATTGTGTAGGCTTACCCAAAATAAATTAGGCATTTAATCATCGTGTATCCGCACACGTCGACTACACGATGATTATGTTCAAACGAACCCCCCTTATTTTTAATTCACGCGTTTAAGATCTATGAGTTTAAAACACTGCATCATCCACAAAATCGAACGCACTCAACCTGCGGGTCAAGTTAGCTGTGAAATAAGAGATATCGACAACCCCGCTACCGGCAGCGTTGTCTCGGTCTTTGAACAAGCTAAACAATGCTATCAACGCAGTGGTCAAAAGCAATTTGGTCACTTTGATAAGACCAAAGGTGACAATCCACTATCACAGTGGCTAAAAGATCAGCAGCAAGGCAAGTCAGATTTTAATAGCTTAAGCAAACGCATTGCCGAGCATCTAAAGACAAGCCTGGAAAATACCGACGAGCCATTCTCCATGCACTTAATGCTTGCCATTGATGTAGTTATGGAACAAGAATTTTTCTATATATTTTGGCTAGAACATTCAGAGGCTAACCAAATAACCGGCGATATGGATGTATTACCAACAGCTTATTTAAATACTAGCCGGATACCCTTCGCTGTAAAAGTATACCTACATGAATGGCTAGAAGAAGACTCATTAAAATATTTATCGTTGTTGGTTTCTCGTGGTAATAAAAATCTGTCCGATGCTTTTACTGATTTCTCTGCATTCAGCCAAGGCGTGGATCTCGCTGAACAGACTAATGAGTTCTTAGACGTTGTAGACCAATTTGCAGATACACTTCCTGAAGATAAGATGAATGAGTATAAAGCAAAAGTTATCAACTATTGTGTCGAACAGGACAAGACGGGAGAACCTGTTTGCCTACAGGATTTATCCCACCAAGTGAATGAGAATGCACCCAGAGAGTTTTCCAGTTTCGTACAAGAACAAAACCCAGAACAACATGAAGAATTTCATACGGATCGGGGAAGTCTAAAACGCTACATTCGCTTCTCCGGTAGAGATAATGCGATGAGCATTAGTTTTTCTGCGGATAAATTTGGGCAAGATGTTACTTTTAATCCTCAGACTGGCGAACTGACTATCAAGCAAGTGCCTAAATCCCTAAAGCAACAACTCTCTAAGTACCTACAGAAATACCAAAACTAACGCTCAACAAACATCTGAAGGCAGTAAGCCAATTAAGTTACTGCCAGTCCTTTAGACCATACTTATCCAATATGTCCTGCAAACCGCCTGAGGCTCGAAGTTTTTTTACCCCTTCCGTAAACCATTCTATAAGCTGTTTTGATTCAGGTTTAGCAGGAGAACAAGCTATATACATATCATCAGCTTCACTCAGTAATCCGGCAGCAGACACCTCGTTGGCTTTACCAAGCTCACTTAACTTTGCTTCCATCACCAGGTGGGACTCAATTAAGGTATCGATACGGCCACCCACCAACTTTTTAATATTGTTCTCTAACGCATTATTACCTTTCATAACCTGAACCATACTACCGCTTTGGCTCGCCTCTACATAAGCATCAAACTCATCACTATAGGCATAACCACCAATGGTTCCTACTTTCACCTTACTTAATGAATCCATGCCTGTAAATTTCCAACTAGCTCCCTTTTTCACATAGAAAGTAGATTCTATCTTACCCCATGGAATACCAGGAAAAACAAAGTCAGGGGCATCATCTTTATAAGCCCCCACCACGCAATCAAAACTCCCCTTTCTAACCTCATTCAAACTTCTTTCCCATGGCATTGTTTTGTAATCTACGGTATATCCATGCTCTTTCAATATAACCTGCGCTAGCTCGATCATATAACCGGGTTTGTCCGAGCCCGGCACACCGTTAATAGGAAACCATTCATCGGCACGTATAGAGACTGTATTAGCAACAACACTAATACTAAAAGCACATAAAATCGGTAATACGGAAAATTTGAACACCTTAAACATTTAGCCAATCCTCAGTCGAACTAATTTATAATTACACTGAGTGTAGTAGAGTTTCATTCAATTCCATTCAAAACACTACTTTTCCAATACCAGCAAGAAAACAAACATCTTTTGACGAGCTAGATTGGACAGAACCCAGAAAGCTTCTAAACTGCAATCAAATCAAAAGATTATAAGAGATCATAATGGCTAACTTATATGAACAGATTGGCGGTGAGGGTGCAGTCGACGCAGCGGTAGACCTGTTTTATAAAAAGGTATTAACTGACGACAAAATTGCGCACTTTTTTGATGACATAGATATGGACATCCAACGCGCCAAACAAAAAGCTTTTCTAACCATGGCATTTGGCGGGCCAAACAATTATACCGGAAATGATCTGCGCACAGCACACGCCCGCCTAGTACAACAGGGACTCAACGAAGATCACTTCAATGCAGTAGCAGGACATCTACAAGGAACCTTGGAGGAACTAAATGTAGATTCAGCGTTAATTAACCAGGTTATGGAAATAGCGGGTGGCACCAAGAGCGATGTACTAGGACTCTAACCAGCCCTAACCCTGTTAATAAGCACAATTGAATGAGCAAGATAAACATACATTTTAAAGGTCAAACTTTAGAGACATCCGAGAACGAGACCGTTCTAAGCACGCTGATAAGACATCAGCATCCGGTCCCTTTTTCTTGTCAGAATGGTATATGCCATACCTGCATGCTGAAATGCACCAAGGGGCATATACCCCAAGAGGCGCAAAATGGCATTAAGGACACCTTAGTTAACGATGGTTACTTCTTGGCATGTGCCTGTACACCTAGCGAAGATCTTTACATCTCACTGCCCGATGAGTCTGCTTTATTCAGCAAAGCCACCGTGCTCGAAAAAAATCGACTTGCACCACATATTTATCAAATTCTGCTAGACCCCGTAACACCACTGTACTATCACGCAGGACAGTTCATTAATTTGCATCGTCAAGACGGCCTCAGCCGGAGCTATTCCCTTGCCAGCCACCCACAACAAGATCGGGTATTAGAAATTCATGTGGGCAGGCATTCTCAAGGACATATGAGTAACTGGATATTCGATGAATTTAAAGAAGGCGACTGCATAGATATCCAGGGTCCTAATGGGGGGTGTTATTACCTGGCGAACAAACAAGAAATGCCGCTGCTGTTAATCGGTACTGGCACAGGTCTAGCGCCCTTAGTCGGTATATTGAAAGACGCGCTCTACAGCAAACATGTCGGTGATATTTATCTTTACCATGGCAGCAGACTCGTTGACGGACAGTATCTCAAAAGTATGTTGCGATCGATGGAGAAGGAGTATCAGCGCTTCCATTACACGCCCTGTATTTCAGGCGACGTCATGGATAATGATAGTGTCGCCGGCAGAGCCTGCAACACCGCCTTTAAAGAACATACTGATCTCGAAGGCTGTCGCGTGTACCTTTGCGGTGATCCAAGCATGGTTCATTCAGCTAAAAAACGCGCCTATTTAGCGGGGGCTGCCCTCAGTGATATCTATACCGACCCTTATGAACTAACGCCAATACCATCCAGCTAATTCGACAAACAACATCCGCTGACAACATCAAATAGCACCGTTAACATTGCCCTGTTAAAGATTTTCCATTGTTCCACTATCAGGGTGCAGTTTCTGATAAAATCCAACATCATCTTCAAGAGTCTGTAGCCCGTGAGCCATAAGTCAGAAAATCGAAACCCTGAGAGCAACAAATCTTTTTCTACCTTAGCACTAGAAAAAGACTTTCTGAACAATCTGCAATCGCTCGGCTATCTAGAAATGACCGATGTACAGTCTGAAAGTCTACCGCATATTTTTCGGGGTAAAGACGTCATAGTTAAAGCCAAAACCGGCAGCGGCAAAACGATTGCTTTTGGTATCGGACTGCTTTCAAAACTCAACCCAAAGCACTTTTCGACCCAAGCATTAATACTGTGCCCCACTCGCGAACTGGCAGATCAGGTTGCTAAAGAGATACGAAAACTAGCAAGAGCCATACCCAACACCAAAGTTCTCACCCTGTGTGGTGGAACACCGTTCGGACCCCAAGTAGGATCACTGGAAAGAGGTGCTCACATTGTTGTAGGGACACCGGGTAGACTGCTGGATCATCTGCGCAAGGGCACGCTAAAACTAGAACGGGTTAGAACCCTGGTATTTGATGAAGCTGACCGCATGTTAGACATGGGTTTTCATGACAGCATGCTCGATATTGTTGCCACCACGCCCAAAGAACGACAAACCCTGCTGTTCTCGGCCACCTACCCAGATACCATCAAACAATTAAGTCGAAGTTTTCAGAACAAACCCGTTGATATAACCGTAGAATCCATTCACGAAGAATCCACCATTGAGCAATTATTTTTTGAGATAAAAAAACACGAACGCAACCAAACATTGGTGCAATTACTCGCACACTACCAACCTACGTCGACAGTCATATTTTGTAATACCAAACGACAATGTCAGGATGTCGCTGATCACCTAAAAGAGCACGGCGTCCATGCCCTCGCTATCCACGGTGACCTTGAACAAAAAGATCGAGATCAAGTGCTAGTAAGATTCTCCAATAAAAGCTGCTCGGTACTTGTGGCCACCGATGTGGCCGCTCGAGGTTTGGACATCAAAGATATTCAAGCGGTTATCAACTATGAGATTTCTAGAGACCCAGAGGTTCATATACACAGAATAGGAAGAACCGGTCGGGCTGGCAGCAAAGGATTGGCGCTAAGTATTTTCACACCGTCAGAAGCTTATAAAGTCAATGCCATTGAAGACTATCAAAAACAAGCCGCTATCTGCGATGTTCCTGAATCGTTGAACCCGACATCTCATTATGAGAACACACCACCTATGGTGACTTTGCAAATTGATGGCGGCAAGAAAAGCAAAATAAGACCCGGCGATATATTAGGCGCACTTACCGGTGATGCGGGCATTCCCGGCGATAAAGTCGGGAAAATAGATATTCAAAACTTTCATTCTTATGTCGCTATAGAGCGCTCTATGGCCAACACTGCTTTTAAGAAACTGTCTGCCGGTAAAATTAAGGGCAGAAGTGTTAAATTAAGAAAACTAAAATAACGATAAATCGAACAATATCAACAAAAGCATAAGACCCTGTAAATAACCCTGCAGCGAACAAGAGCTAACATTGGAAAATATTGGCTGCAGGATCACTCGTCTCGTACACTTTCCTATTCCCTAACATTTTGTAATCTCCGTTAAAATTCCAGGCCGACCGGGACTTCGGCTTAAACGTATAATGCAAATCCACGACAACACGATTTAACGATTGATCGAACAACAACTTTCCTTTTAATGATTTCGTTTCCGTGGGAGCCCAACTATCCCCCTTAATAAAAACACGAAGACTCTCAGTAGAGACATCACCAGAAATTTCTTTAGTACAAATTATTGCGCGCTGATTTTTTGTAGGTAACAAGTATAATCCAGCCGGATTAAAAGCAACCGTGCCTGCTAATGTGATGCGATAATAACCATTTTCCTGAAGCTGTACTTTGGCATTAGCATTATTTGTAGGCGGCGATATCAGTGCACAACCACTCAAGACAATTAAGGTAATGAGGATAGCAATATTAGTTTTATAGTTATTCTTATTCATAAGCAAATCCGTGCTTTATTATTGTTATTCAAGCTTTTCTGCAAATTATTTACTGAGACTTATGTGTGTTCACTAAACCCCTTAACTTTCCACCCATCTTCTCAACCACATCGGCCCAAGGTGTTGTTGAAAACATGATATCTAATTTGGGATAAAAGGATTTCATGTAATCACCATCGAGATTCCACTTCTTCCTATCCTGCATCGCATAAAGCCATGTGGGAACACCTAGCGCCCCCGAAAGCTCAGCAATCGCGGTAGCCGGCGTTATAACTAAATCCAAATTAGCTATCAGTGCAGCCATTCCATCAAAATCATCTTTTAAATCCAGATCCGGGCATCTGAGGCTTTTAGCACCGATCTTCGATAGAGTATCAATATCAGATTGATCCGCAGCATGCTGCAATACAACTATATCAACAAAATCAGCAACATCTGTAAACATTTGTACGATATCGTCCACTGACATATACCAATCCTCTCGCCCCGCAAGCACAACGGGGCTTCTCCAACATACACCTATAGAAATCTTAGCATCAACTTTTCGCCTCTCTGCCAACCAATACTCTCGCCTTTTAACATCTGGGCTTAAAAAGCCATGCTCATAATGAGGGTAATACGGTATTGATGCCCCCTTGAACACGTTCATCCAATAATGTTTACCTAAATCTGCTGGGGCGGAAAAATATTTAATGCCATTATCAATTGCCAGCTTTGTCGCTGGAAAATCGGTCTGAGGGAACACCTTAATATTGGGAAAGCTGGCTTCAATCAGTTTCTTTAAACGTATATCGGTCACCAAATATACTTCCTTGACATCCCTGCATAGCAATTCATAAAAGACAGCATATCTCAGCTTGTCCCCCACGCCCTGCTCGTCTACTAAGAGCAATTTATCTATTTTTTCCTGACCATCCCATTCAAGCAAGTTAGGCAGTACCCGCTTCAGTTCACCTGTATGCCTACGTTTAATATTCCGAGTACTAAACCAGTGAAACCCTTCTTTCCAATCGCATTGGGTAAACCCAATAAAGGCCAGCGGGTATTGAGCCTCATAATTATCGGGTAATTCTTTTAACACGGTAGAAAGCTGTTTTTTCCCTTCCTCGAATTGATACAGGCATTCATGGATTTGCCCTTTAAGCAATTTATAATTAAGGTTCTGCGGGTCAAGGGACAAGCATTGATTCAACAATCTGACGGCTAACACATAATCGCCTTCGCGATACGATAACTGAGCTGATCTATATTTAATTTCCGTTGACTCAGGCTCTAATTCCAATGCCCTGGAGAGTAATTCACGAGCATCATCAAATTTATTATCCATAATGATACAAACAGCTTCGTAAACTAATGCCTGAGCCTGAGGTTTTAAATCGTTAAGATAATGAAGTAGATACTGCGCATGCAGCAACATTGATTTATTCAGGTAATCTGTAGCCAGGCTGAACAACGTTGAATAGCGCTCATTATTAGCTACTGTAGGTATACTTATATTTTTAGAAAGCAACAACACATCAATAGCATCACTATTTCTGTTTAGTTGAAAATAACAGATTGATAGCTTAGTACGTATTAGCTCACACAACGAGTCAAGGGATACACTTCTCTGCACTAAGTCTCTAGCCATTACATACGCCGCAACAGCCCCTTCCAGGTCATCCTGCTTATAACAAATGTCGCCAACAAGCATATAATTCGTGGCTCTATCTGGCTGGAGAGCAATCGCCTGCTTTGCACAGGATAACGCAGGAGAAAAACGTTTAAGCTTTAACAGAAGCTTGCTCTTGTTAACAAGAAC
>Ga0105352_1001677_pt1 | contig 11142 bp, 7 predicted proteins | sample EN8Hudsemesocosm_FD_83507 | JGI IMG/M metagenome (GOLD analysis project Ga0105352, IMG submission 83507) | Methane-oxidizing microbial communities from mesocosms in the Hudson Canyon - EN8B Hudson Canyon | ecosystem: Environmental > Aquatic > Marine > Cold seeps | place: Hudson Canyon | collected...
CGATTACCGCAGGCGATGAAGCATTTTCGAACTCTGCCTCGGAAGTTTACAATACCCCCAATGACAAACGTGGCGCTCCTGAAGCACACCCATCAGACTATACCCGCCACGGCGGTAGCACTTATGCCTATACGGCATTTCGCGATCTCGACCACAGCAATACAACCGTACGCCGGGATATTATTAAATATCTGTTACAGTTAAAGTCTATCGGCTACCGAGGCTGGCGCTATGACATGGTGCATGGTTTCCTCGCCCATTGGCTGGCGGTCTATAATCGGGCCACTCATCCGACTTTCTCAGTCGGCGAATATGACTGGAGCGACCACTCGGCGCAAAGAGGCTGGATATGGCACAGCGCAACCACCGCAAACGATCTGACCACGGCCAGCAGTGTGTTTGATTTCAGCACCTTTTTTACCTTGAAAGACAATAAGGGTAACTATCCGGCACTGTATAGGTACGGCAATGGCCTAGGTATGGTCGGCGACAACACAGACGGGCATCCGTGGAAAAACAAAGCAGTCACTTTCTTAAAAAATCATGATACCGGTTACCGCACTAATGAAAACGGCTTGCCGCAACAAGGTCATGAAACTGACGATTTTCTCAATGACTGGCAGGTTGAACAGGGCTATGCTTATATTCTGACCCACCCAGGCTTGCCAACTGTATTCTGGCAACATTATTTTGACTGGGGCAGTGATCTGAGACATAAAATCAAGGCGCTGATTAATGCTCGCAAAGTAGCTGGCGTAGATGCCGGAAGCAATTTGCATACTCAGCATAATGCCTTGCAAAAAGGGGTGTATGCCGCCCTTATCAACGGCCGACATGGCGATTTGTATGTCCGCATCGGCGGCAGCGACCTAGATTGGCAGCCCGCCCACTCGAATTACCAAGCTTACCGGGAATATGCTCATGGCAGCGGCTGGAAAGTATGGGTAAGATTGGCCGGTAATCCGTCCGTCCAGCAAGCACCGTTAAAACAACCATTACCGGTTCCGAAATACCATGAAGCTAGCTTTTTTACCGTACCTGATGAGTCACTTGAGTAACTGTACGACCTAAAATACCATTACCCGACTAAAATACTCGGTTGAAATATTAGTCTGAGAGGTGTAGAAATAATAGGTAGTTTTTAAACTCAGTGGATAGATTGAGTCTATATTCTCAATTTTCTAACAAACACTAATTTAATAGCTGCACCTGTACTAACGAAAAGCTCTCCACTTTGTTTTTTTAAGATTTTAATATTATGAAGAAATTTACTATGCACTTTTATAGGTCTATTTACCTAGTAGGAAATTAAATTAGGTATCTCACTTTCCTATACGGATTTTTCAGGACTGAGGCTTATTCGACTTAATCTTTCTGGTGTCAATCTTTCATTTTCCGACTTGCGCGGTGCTTCACTTGAAGAGTCTTATTGTGTGAAAACACGCTTTGATGGTGCGATTTTACAGGATGTCATTTTCCAACAAGGGATATTCAACGGAGCTAATTTTAAGGAGGCTTCGATAATATTTCCGGTTCAATTCTTTAGTGAATTAAGCTTTAAAGGCGCAGATTTCACAGGTGCCAAAATAGAAGATCGTAAGTTTTCCGAATATCTAAGAAACGGAGGCGGACTGAATGTCCAGTACCTGCCTCAAAAGACACCATCTAAATGAAGTCGTTTTATAGGTGTTTTTATAATGGTATCAAGGGCAATGGGTTTATTTATACAGAGCAGTTGACAGCAGTGGCGGTACGTTTGACTTTATATTATCTGGGCTTTGTGATGAAGATGCAGCAACGGACTTTTTCAATCAGGTGTTTACCAAAATGGATTTACTGATCAAATTGTGATGGATAAAAGTGGTGTCAATTACACTGACCTAGCTAACATTAATTTGTTACTGATCTTAGCTGGATTTGCGGCCTTAATTGATATATGCCAAGTAAAATAGTGATTGTTGTATTAACAGACAACAAGGTAAGAGGAGTTAATGATGGTTTCAGTTAGTTACCCAGGTGTTTATATAGAAGAAGTTCCAAGTGGTGTGCATACCGTTACCGGAGTTTCCACTTCGATTGCTGCCTTTTTTGGACGAACTGAGAAAGGGTCGCTTAATAAAGCAAGAGAATACTCAACCTTTCCGATTTCAGCCGTACATTCGGTGGATCACATCCTTACAGTGACTTGGCTCAAAGCGTTCGGCAGTTTTTTGAGAACGGCGGGGCAGATTGTTACGTAGTTCGGCTTGCTCATGGCGCAGAAAAGGCCAATATAACTTTACAAAATGCAGACGGTGGTAACGTTCTTACTGTTACGGCAAAGGAGGCTGGAAACTGGGGGAATGCCGTTTCTCTGGAAATGGATTACAACACACCTAACCCCGATGAAACTTTTAATTTGCGAGTGATTCATCGAGAAGCGGGAGGTCGAGAAATCGCCTCGGAAACTCATATTAACCTTTCCATGAATCCTAATTCTCTGCGTTTTGTACCTGATTTTGTGAGTCAGAATTCAGATCTTGTTGATATTAAGCTTGCTGATGAATTTGATATTTTAGATGATGGCGAACCCGGGTTTAGCGAAAGCAGAAGGCCATTTGCTGATAGTAGTCTTGTTAGTGACCTCAATAGCCTAATTCATCCACCAGGGACTTCGGAGCTGAAAAGCCGATTTGAAATCAGTGTTAATAATGGGCCATTCATTCGTATCGATTTGCGAGCAGACTCCAGTGCATTTACCGATGGAGATGCAGGTAATGTTGCCTCACAGATTGCAAGTAGAATTAATGCCCAATTATTGGGTTCAGGATTGAGCATACACTGCAGTTGGCAGTCACTCGATTCTGATGTCAGTGTATTGCGGATTATTTCAGGTGCAGCGGTTGGAGACATTGATTCAAACTCCAGTGTCCGAATCCGAAATAGCTCTACAGGTGATTTGGCATCCGCTTTAATGCTTGGACTGGATTTTGGCGGTATTGAAGTTCCTCGCTATAGCAATTTTAGACCGATGCCTACAGCGACTCTGTTTAACGGCGACATAAATGAACTGGCTGGGCTTGAACAAAGGGCACTGGAATCGGTTGCCCTTTCAGGCCTTCCGATTAGTTTTAGTCCTGACGGCACGAACAAACTGATAACGACAGATGATGATGGTAGCGATCCTTGGTACCAGGATGGCCTGTCATCGGATGTTAATGGTCACAATGATGGCGTCAGGGAAAAATTAAGGATCACTGCAAAAACCATCAACGAGACCGCACCATCTACTCCACATACCAGTTTGCCATTTTGTGCCGAAGTCTGGGGATATCACCTGGCCTTGATTCCCACCAGTGGTACAATTAATTCCACAATTACAATCGAGGAGCCGTCTGGAACAATAAGTGAAGATTTTTTCACAGAAAATGTCCGTGGTTATGCGTTGGGTTTTGTGGGGTCTAGTGGATTTCAGGACGACACGCTGAGTATCGGACGAGATGATGACGGAAATCCTCTAGATCCCAGTGATTATTTCGGCAGTGAATTGGAACAGACCGGTTTTCATGCCTTGGATAGTGTTGATCTTTTCAACTTAATGGTGCTCCCTGCCGATCAGGATATTTCAGAAGCTGGCTATGTGCAATTGTTGGGCAGAGCCAGCCAGTATTGTCAGGCAAAACGTGCATTCCTGTTAATGGATGCGCCGCCAAGCTGGACTAATGCAGACCGCCGTCCTGTTGCAACCAGCATCGAAGTAAACCAGTTACGTTCTATGGTGGTGAAAGATCATTCTGCCGTGTTTTATCCAAAGGTTCAATATAGCGATAACGGGATCAAGAAATCCATGGGTCCATCGGGCATGATTTCCGGCTTGATGGCGCGAATCGATTCAACACGGGGAGTGTGGAAAGCTCCGGCAGGTATTGAAGCGGACCTCAGAGGTGTGCTGGGTGTGGAAGTTAACCTTACCGACAAAGAGAATGGCGTACTAAATAAACTCGGGGTCAATTGCCTGCGTCAATTCCCCAACGGTTTTGTCAACTGGGGGGCACGGACGATGGACGGCTCTGACGATATCGGATCAGAATGGAAATACATCCCCATCCGCCGGCTGGCTTTGTTTATCGAAGAATCACTTTATCGCGGTACCAAATGGGTGGTGTTCGAGCCCAACGATGAGCCACTTTGGGCCAAGATACGGCTTAATGTCGGTGTCTTTATGACGGGATTATTCCGCCAAGGGGCATTTCAGGGCAGTTCTCCAAATAAAGCATTTTTTGTTAAATGCGATGCGGAGACTACCACGCAGGCGGATCGAAATCTTGGCATAGTCAACATTGTGGTTGGTTTTGCACCGTTAAAGCCGGCTGAATTTGTCATAGTAAAAATCCAGCAGATTGCTGGCGATCTCATCTAACGTAAATACGGGGAGGAAAAATCATGGCTAACGGTTACGGATTTGATATAAATGCCCACCGTAAAGATCCCTATAAGAATTATAAATTTATAATCAAATGGGATACGGAAACGGGTGCACTGCAGACCATTATGGGAGTATCGAAAGTCAGTGCGCTTAAACGTACTACGGAGGTGGTAACACATCGCTCTGGAGGTGATAACAGCAGAGACCACAAGTCGCCTGGTCGAACAAGTTATGAAGGAATTACCTGTGAAAGAGGGGTTACCCATGATCTGGAATTCGAAAAATGGGCGAATAAAGTGCATTCCTATGACGGTGATACATTAATGGATCTTGTGGGTTTTAAAAAAGATTTGATCCTTGAGGTTATGAATGAAAAGGGTCATGTGGCTTTGCGTTACAATCTTCATGATTGCTGGGTAAGTGACTTCACAGCAGTCCCGGATCTGGACGCCAATGCCAATGCAGTCGCAATTGAGTCGCTTAAAATTGAATTGGAAAGCTGGGATCGTGATCCGGGTCTTACCGAGCCCGACGAATCTTCAGATGTTCCAGCTCCAGCCTAATCAAGGTTAAGGGAACAGCGATGGCAGTTTTATTGGATCAAAGTTCAAGTATTCCATTTCCACAGATTGTTGGAAATGCTGATGAACAGAGTACTTCAAATAAACTCTGGTTGCGTCCTTTTGGCTTTCGGGCAGAAGATCTGGCCATTGATTTTGATCACACAGCGCGTCCGTGGCTGGAAATACAGATCCTAGCTTGCTGTACAACAGATAAAGCGGGGCACAACCCTGAAGAAGGTTTCTTCTGGAAGCTTGGTCTTAGTCAACGGACTGAATGCTTGCTTGCTATTACATCCCTAGCTCATTCATCTCGGCAAATTAATGTTGACTTGCGTTGTCAAAACTCTAAATGTCATGAGGAGATGGAAGTTGAATTTTCCATGCAAGATATTGCCAATATTCAGAATTCATCAGAACAGAATGAAAGTATAGCTGTTGAAATTAATCATCAGCTGTTTTCACTGCGCAAACCTAAAGGTTCCGACCAGCTAAAATGGCTATCCGATTCTTATCGGGGTGAATCTTCAGCAGCTCAATATATGATCAATTCCTTGCTCCCGGAAGAGCAGCAACTCACATTTCATCCGCAAGGCGAGCAAAATAGCGACTGGCTGCAAAATATCAATGATGCGATGCAAGCAATGGATCCTTTGGTAAATTTTCGTATAAATACCAGTTGCCCATCTTGTGAAAAGCAATATGCCTATGACATCGACTTTGGCGAGATTTGCCTGCAAAAATTACAAAGTGCGCAAAACAGATTGATCGAAACGGTTCATACCCTGGCATTTTATTATCACTGGAATGACCAGGATATTTTTGCGCTGCCACCCTGGCGGCTACAGCGTCATTTAAGCTTGATTGAGCAGGAGAGCAAAAGATGAACAACTATTTTTCCCGCTTGATTCAGCAAACAGGTATCAATTTGGATGAAAAGGGACCGAGTAGATCGCACCGTACACAACCAAGTGAAAACCAAACAGCAGATGCCCAACATCATTCAGTGCGCCCGGAATCCCTGGAAATAGAGGAAATTATCGAAGTAACCGCACCATCGGGTTCAAGGGCTTCCGGCCATCATCAAAAGGCAGGGAAAGCAGCTGAGGATAATCAAAAGATCAACGTGGATATAAAAAACCGTAAGACCTCAGGATTTTTGAAAAACGCCGGTCAAAATAATACCCAAACCGGTAGTCATGCCCTTGCGCCTTTAATAGATCAAACGCCTGAACAGCATAATTTTCAACAGAACAGCCCTGCAAAATTTGACAACAGCAAACAATCAAAATCAATACCGGCTCCAGAACAGAATTATGATGATTCTACGAAAAATGAAACAGCATCAGCATCGCTACAGACAGAAATCGAGCAGTCAATAGTCACCGAAACCGGGGACTCAGCTTCACCCGCTTCAATAGAACAACATGTCTATATTTCCCAGTTGCCTGACGCCTACCAAAAAGCCATCAAAGAGTGGTTGATAAGCCCAACAAATGGCAGAAAAAAAAAAACCATTCTTAAAGAAGATCTCAAAAAGGCGATTCAAAGAAAACAACACAGCACTGTGGTTTTGAAACCAGAGCAACATGTAGAAGATGCCTTTGTACAAATAAATACCGAAAATGAGCAGTTTAAAACTGGAAACCTGCATCTTTCAGTAGGTAACATTAATCTCACCATAGAGGAACCTAAAACAGTCAAGCAACAAGCACCGCAAGCAACCAATAAACCAGCCAGTAGGCAGCCAACGGGGTCTTCCCGGCTAAGTCGTCATTATCTGAGGATTCGGTGATGAAAGGTAAGGAGTGTTAGCACTATGGCTTTAACAGACTTGTCATTGGTAACCGAAACATTGACCCGATTACTAAAAAGATATATTCAGATAACACATCCATTGATGTTCACCAGTTTAACTGTCACTGGTGCTCCATCTGATTTGCTTGATGAAGTGTTGACTAGCGAAACGCCTTTCAATGCACTCACTGTTTATCTTTATTACCTTGAAGAAGATGGACACAGCAAGAACCTACCTGCACCGCCGGGGAATTCTCCTCCTGTTCAATTCCAGGAAATGGGTTTGAGTCTTTACTACCTTCTGACTGTAAAAAGCATTACCCCTGATTCTTCATTACGGTCTATATATGAACAACGCCTGATGGGCTATGCCCTAAAGGCCCTGCATGACTATCCTTTCATTGATGAGAATACACAAATTGGTACCGGTACTGAGTCTTATGCATTCCCCAGCATTTTGAGAGAAAACGGTAATCACAATGAATTTCATCTGGCCTTGCATCCAGCGAACCTTGACGAATTAAACAAAGTCTGGACCGGCATTTCCTCGCCAATGCGCTTGTCAGCGGTCTATCAAGTCAGTGTGGTGATGTTAAAGGCCGAAGAGCCTACCGCATCACCTATTCCTGTGCTTACACCACAAATAGATGTGCGCCCCTTCCAGTCCATCTGGATACAGGCAACCGAATCGGATTATCGTTTTACTTTGCCGGGGCAGACAATCGAGCGTCTGGCAATCAGTCCTACTGCGTCAGTGCCGGTAGGCGGGGCGTTCCGGGTGTTGGGCTTTGGGTTTGCCGGAGTCGGAACACGTGTCTTTTTACAAAGTCCATTCTGGAGTGAGCCTTCTTATATTGATATCACCGACTGGATTACAGTCCTACACGGTGACCAGCGCATGGAATTGCAAGTTGCAAGTCTTGCATCGGGAAGAAACATTGTGCCTGGCCCTTACCAGATATATATCCAGAAAGGTCAGGATATTTCCAATTTTAGTTCGGTTAATATCGCGCCGGTTATCGGGAGAGATAATGCTGAAGGAGAGCCTCTTCCCGATATCGTTCCAGCTACTGGGTCCGTCAGCACATCATTTGAAATCTATGGTGGTCCATTTGCGGGAGACGATATTCGCAGTGTTGAGGTTTTTTTTGGCGTGACTCGATTAACCAATGTAACACCCGGCGAAGAGGTAGTAACACCATTACCCGAACTTGGGCCAGGAGAATTTAGAGTGATTCCTGGCGCTACAAACCGGATCGAAGCAAGTGTTCCTAATATTAGTGTTTCTGATATTTCGGATATACGAACTTACTCGCTAAGAGTGGTCGTAAATGGCATCAGCACACCGCCGTCACGCTGGTTCGAGGTGACGCGATGAATACGGCTCAGGAACACATTATGGAAAAAGACCTTGGTCATCCTGAGGATTATTTGTTTGTCGCAGATCATCCCACTTTGGATAAAGGTTTGGCCCTGGGTTTGGAGCGAATCAGACTGCGTGGTTATCGGCGGGTGTTATGGCAGCGTCATCTTTGGGAAACAACCAATCAATTCCCGGCCCAGGGGCTGGCTATCCCACATGAAGAAGTCGATATCGCCTGCCTGAATCTCGACAACCGCGCTGAAGAAGTCGCATTTTATGAATCCGAGACAGGGATACGTGGACTCAACCACCGTATCATTGAGCTTGAGGATAAGCAGAAACAAATCGATAATGGACTACTTGCCGATTTAGTCGCACTGTTTTCACTATCACCCATCGAGACGGACTTCCTGTTGCTGTGTGTAGCAGGTGAAATTGATCCCCGTCTGCGCCGCCTGTATGGTTACCTGCATGACGATGCGGCATACTGTGCGGCAACGCCATGGCTGGCTCATGTATTATTCGAATGGAATTATGTAGATCGCATCGCTGCAGAGTCATCACTACTCAAATGGTTGCTCGCCTATCCACGCCCAAGCGAGGAAGAACCGTGGAACCAGATGGCGCGCTGGAGTGCAGATTCAAGAATTTTTGGCTTTCTGACAGGCAATCAGGCCATAGCACCTTCATTATCAGTAGCTGCACAGTGGTTGCAGGCCGATGATGAGCTTGCCTATGAACCCACAGCAGTAGATGCATTGCGGCAGTTATTGGTTCAGGAGGCTGTTGTAAAAGCCCTCTCCAGAGGGAGAGGGTTGGGTGAGGGGAAATCAAAAGATATTGATTCCCTCATCCCAGCCTTCTCCCAAGGGGAGAAGGCGCAAAACCTTTTACGACACTCTTCTCAGGCGGAAGGGCACCCCGGCGCTGAGCAGGTAAAACTGGCCCAATTGATCGGTGCAGAGGGCATAGGTCGTAAAGCCTGGGCAGCACATCTCTGTGCGGAGCAGGGGCTGAAAGTTCTTTGTCTGGATGCGCCGCGCACCTTGAGAATAGAACAGAAAGAAGGCGCCCAGCTAACCGACAGTCATGTCAGTGAGCGATTGATTCGCGCCGAAAGGGAGGCATTGCTGCAAGGCTGTGCACTCTATTGGGATCATGCCGATCAGGTGCCTGTAGAGGTTTGGTCGGAAGCGCCATTTAAGGCGCCTGTGCAGCTTTTTGGTGTAGAACAACCCCTATCTTTGTCGCACCATGCGCCCTATACTGAAATCATTCCCTTTGCCCTGCCGACACCGATGCAAGCCCAGGCGATCTGGCAGCAGGTATTACCCAAAGGCATAGATGATTTTAGTATCGCGGCACTCGCAGAACGCTTTACCCTAACGCCTGCTGAGATCCATAAAGTTGCAGCAAAAGCACACCACGGTCGTGAGGCGCTCTGGGCCGCCTGCCGCAGTTTTTCCCATGGCAGACTTGGAAGGCTAGCAACCCTATTGCCCACACCCTATAGCTGGGATGACATCGTGCTGCCCAAGGAAACGACAACCCATCTGCACGAAATTGAAACCCATGTCGCCCATCGCGTCACCGTGTTGGATCAATGGGGCTTCGGAAAAAAACGTCCGCTTGGCCGAGGAGTTTCAGCCTTATTTGCCGGGCCTTCAGGCACGGGCAAGACCATGGCCACACAGGTGCTAGCCGCCAGTATGGGTGTAGTGCTGTTTCGCATCGACCTGGCCAGTGTGGTGAGCAAATACATCGGTGAAACCGAGAAAAACCTGCGCCAAATCTTTGATGAAGCCGAACGCCTCAATGCAGTACTTTTTTTTGATGAAGCCGACGCGCTGTTTGGCAAACGCACTGAAGTAAAAGATGCCCATGACCGTTACGCCAATATAGAAGTGAATTATCTGCTCCAGCGTATGGAGTCGTATGAAGGCTTGGCCATTTTGGCGACCAATCGCAAAGGTGATATTGATTCCGCTTTTTTACGGCGATTGCGGTTTATTGTGGATTTCCCGATGCCGTGAGTGGAAGAGCGCCTGGCTATCTGGCGTTTGGCATTGCCAGAGCAGGCAATAGATGGAACACCATTGTTGGATGATATCAATTGGAACTTGTTGGCTAGCCGGTTAGAGATTAGTGGGGCGAGTATTAAGGATATTGCTTTGGGAGCTGCATTTTTGGCTTGCAATGAGGGGACGCAGATTGAGATGGGCCATATAGGGAATTCTGCAAGGCGGGAACTAATGAAACATGGGCGGATGATAGAGATGGGTGAGTTAGGAGGGCGTGGTAATGTATGATTTTAGTGAGAGACAGTCATCGACTAAAACTAACGAGAATCAGCAACAAGAGAAGATTATGCAAAAGGCTCGCCCTCATGTTTCTGTATTTGATGAGGCAAAAAGGCAGCCTAAGATACCGAACATAAAAGTATCTCACAGCAATCAGAGTAACTTACAGCGGAAGGAAAGCAAACAAACATTTAGTAATCAGGCTGCCCAACCTCTTATTCAGGCAAAGCTTAAAATAGGGCAACCTAATGATAAATACGAGCAGGAAGCGGATAGAATTGCAGGGCGTATTCTGCAGACGAGTAATCCTAGTAGGATGGATAGCATAAACACAACTCTTCGTTCTAATTCCAGCTACATAAGCAACAGGAGTGGTCATTCTTTGCCGAGGAATGTTAGAAATTACTTTGAACCAAAGCTTGGTTATGATTTGAGTTCAGTTCGGGTACACACGGATTCTGCTGCAAATGCATCCGCTCAGTCACTTCATTCTCTTGCCTACACAGTTGGTCAGGACATTGTTTTTAATAATAATCAATTTTCACCTCAGACTGTCCATGGAAGAAAAATACTAGCCCACGAGCTAGTTCATGTCATACAACAAACAAGAAACACAAATACAAGGCCTTTAAATGCTACTCCAGAAACAACACCACAACTAAAACAGGACATTCAAATTCAGAAATTTAATCCTTTTTGGTGGTTATTATCTTTACC
>Ga0105352_1001678_pt1 | contig 11131 bp, 10 predicted proteins | sample EN8Hudsemesocosm_FD_83507 | JGI IMG/M metagenome (GOLD analysis project Ga0105352, IMG submission 83507) | Methane-oxidizing microbial communities from mesocosms in the Hudson Canyon - EN8B Hudson Canyon | ecosystem: Environmental > Aquatic > Marine > Cold seeps | place: Hudson Canyon...
CCTAGTCATGCATAAACAATGACTAGGGTAAGGGATTAGAGTAGTTCGATGGCAATGGCCGTTGCTTCACCACCACCGATGCATAGGGAAGCCACTCCGCGTTTCTTGCCTAGTTTTCTTAGTGCATACATCAAGCTGACAATAATGCGAGAACCGGTAGAGCCAATTGGGTGTCCTTGAGCGCAGGCGCCACCGTAAATATTAACTTTGTTTTCATCCAGCCCAAGCTCGCGTATTGCCAGCATGGTAACCATGGCAAATGCTTCATTAATTTCAAATAGGTCCACGTCTTCTAGTTGCCAGTTAATTTTTTTTAGTAGGTTTGATATCGATCCGATAGGCGCGGTGGTAAATTCAGAGGGGGCTTGTGATTGTGTGGTGTGCCCAACAATGCGTGCAAATGGTTTGATGCCTTTTTCGTTAGCAGCTGACTCTCGCATTAACACAAGAGCTGAAGCGCCATCAGAGATTGAACTGGCGTTGGCAGCTGTAATGGAGCCATTTTTGCTGAATGCAGGACGCAGCTGTGGAATCTTGTCGAGTTTCGCTGCACCAGGTTGTTCATCATGACTGACGATCGTATCGCCTTTTCTCGAAGGTACCGTGACAGCTACTACTTCAGCACTAAGGCTGCCATCTTCGATAGCTCTTTGCGCACGAGTTAGCGATGTAATGGCAAATTGATCCATATCTTCGCGGGTTATTCCATACTCATCGGCAGTATCTTGTGCGAAGGAGCCCATTAAGCGTCCAGTTTCCGCGTCTTCTAGGCCATCTAAAAACATGTGATCTTTGATTTCACTGTGCCCCATACGTAACCCAGCCCTGGCTTTTTCAAGTACATAGGGTGCGTTTGACATACTCTCCATGCCCCCCGCGACCATGATGTCGTTGGTGCCGGCCTTGATAAGGTCATGTGCAAGCATGGTAGCTTTCATGCCTGATCCACAGAGCTTGTTAATAGTGGTGCATCCTGTCGCGGCCGGTAAGCCCGCATGTAACGATGCCTGGCGAGCAGGGCCTTGCTTTAGGCCGGCTGGTAATACGCAGCCCATGATCACTTCCTGAACGTCTTTTGCCGGTATATCCGCTCGTGAAACAGCTTCCTTGATGGCTGCGGCACCTAGATCTACCGCTTTCACTTGGCTGAGACTGCCTTGAAAGGCACCCATAGGAGTGCGGGCGCCACTGATAATAACAACAGAATCAGATGGTTGAGATGATGAGCTCATGTCTTAAATCCTTACACGTGAAAAATTGTTTATGGGTTACGATTGCCCGTTATTAGAATCTGCGGTCAGGATTTGATTCAGGGTGCCTAGCAGCCGACTCATGGCATCTCGGACCTTTTCTCCTGGATGGGTAATGCTAAGGCTTTCCACTCTATTGCGAATATCCAGTTTTGCGGGGTGCTGAAGATGCACAAATAGCTCAGGGAGCATGACATTCAGTTCATAGGCATATACATTCATTACTTTCTCATTGAACTGGCTGTGTAGTTTTAGGTATTGCAGTGAGCTTTTAGCCAAGGTACCTGCCGCACGCTTTATCTCGTGGAGTCCCCTCAGGGTTTCTGGCGCTTTCTGTTCGTTCTCCGGTAGTGTCAGCCAGTACTCAACGGTAATGGTGAATAGTACGGACTGTTGACGAACAGAGTAGACCATCAAGCCTAAGGCTTCAGCACCATAGGGTTGATACGGTGATTTGAAATCAAAATAGACTCGCATCAGCTCTTTGATGAAACCGAGTTTTTTGGCTGCTTCCCTACGCCTTACTTCCACCGACGTATGAATATCAAGATCTGCACGAAAGTTCTCTGCGCTGACGATGCGTTCGTATACGGGGCCTGTGAACTCACCTCCTCGTCTGGGGAGAGCATCTTGTTGGATATGGTCTACGTCCCTGAGAGCATTTAGCAGAGAGTCATAATCGTCTGAAGTCCATGGTCGTGAAATGTCCGATATTCGGTGTCCTAGGTACCAGATATCTTTACCTAGGCTTGGTAGTGCAAGCGTGCAAAGGGTCACTAATATTAGAGAGGCACTTAAAAGAGCTTTTTTCATAGTTGGTATTGCGACATTGAGGGATAGAAACGGCCAGTTTACCCTGAATATGCTGGTTTTGTCCGTAGTTGGGTATGAAGCAATATTGAAATAATATTACTTAAACATACGGTTGCAGCATTTTTTTGTTGTAAATTCCTAGAACTGTGCTTTAACTAATGCGTACTATTTTTATCCCCCTAATTGAGCGGGGGGTCGTAATCTGGTATGTTTACGGTGTCTAGAAATCTAGGTTTAATTTGTGTGATCCTGGGTGTATTGGACCCGATAATAAGAAAAGAATTAATAACAACAACATAAAACAATACAAAGAGATAAGGGCGGTCTAACCATGGATGCCACAAATACCTATCAAAAACCCGAGGTTCAAGAGCAGTCGAAGTCCCGTGACGATCAAGTCAAGGATATACGTGCTGTTTTTGAGGAGTTAGGTGCTGCAGTTGCTAGTGATAGATCTGCGCTGCCAAGAGGTCGCAAAGCCGGTGGCCCCCTCGTCAATCATCTTACCCGTTCTGAAATTTTGCTGAATGCCATGGCGGTATTTGCCGACAAAGGCGTTGAAGCAACAACGGTTCAGGACATACTTACAGCAGCGGAAATTTCACGTCGAACCTTCTACAAATACTTCGATAACAAAGTCGATGTACTTGAGAATATTTATAAGATGGCCGTTGGTCTTCTTATGGGACGCTATCGGGCTGTGATGGCCATTAGTACCTCTGCGAGTGCATTATTAGAAGCAGTCGTTGAGTTGTACTTTGATTATCACGTTAGTGTTGGCCCCATCATTCGTATGATGCAGGAAGAGGCATTAACGTCAGAATCACCATTGGCGGAGCATCGCAAGTCTGCACAGACCGAGATGGTCGCTATGCTTGATCAGCAAATGCGAGATGTGCATGGAAAATCAATGGATCCATTGGTTTATCATTCTTTGATATGGGCTATGGAATCTGCTTCATTACATATGTTGAATGAAACTGATTGTTTGCCGGAAGAAGTTGCTCATGCTAAAAAAGTAATGCGTGGATTTGCTAGCTCTGTTTTGAATTCAGCAATTCCTGTAGACGCTGTGTAGTTAATGGTCCCAGCTAGGTTGGTTAAAACTGGTCTAAAGTTGGGTGTGACAATAGATATATTGGTCCATTATTAATTTGCCGAAAGGCCAACAGTATTGAAAAATCAATGTTGTTGAAGAAGCTACGCAATGTGTAATCCCCTGTATTTCAGGGAGGCGCCCAGATAATTCTGAGGCGCCTTTTTTTGTTTCTGATTTTTCCTTTTATTCTTATATTTCTCTGATCAATAGTCCTTGGTTAGTGGCGAAATCTGCACTCTTGTTCTATAAGTTTTTAAGCACACTTTTTAAAAGGATTTTTATTGTGACAGAAATGTCTATTGCCATATTTCAGGCTGCAGAACTTGAGGCGTTGATTGAGCCGTTATCTTCAGACTTTAATATTTCTGTTATTCCAGCATTCGAGCAATACCAAGATATTGTTGAGGCTGAGCATCCTCGTCTTATTCTATTTCCTGCATCATTTGGTTTCGAGTTAATGAAGGAAATGGTTGATGATCTGGATGATATCGTTTTGATATTAGTCTCAATGGAGCTTTCATTAGACGATAAACTGAAAGCTTTTGATATCGGTGTTGGTGATGTCATTGATTCGGTAGGTTCAGCGATTGAGGAAATTAAAGCACGGTTAAGCCACGCTGTTTTTAACCAGATTGCTAATGAACAGTTGCAGAGCCGAATGAACATGGCCAATGAGATGGCTATGACGGCGATGTCGAATACGAGTGACTTGGGCGGGAATATACAATTCTTATTGCAGAGCGTGAATTGTAATAATCTGGATGAGTTGGGTCAGCTTTTGTTTCAAGCACTAAATAGCTATGGGCTTAATTGCAGCTTGCAAATGCGAAGTATATACAGTGTTAAAAATATGGAAGCAAATGGCATGAGTAAGGATTTAGAGTCTCATTTGCTCACTGAAATGAAAGATGTTGGTCGTTATTATGATTTTGGTAAACGTACTATTTGTAATTACAATAGAGTGTCATTATTGATCAAAAATATGCCAGTGGATGATGAGGTGCGATTTGGTGCGATCAAAGATAATACCTTTTCATTGTTGCAGGGGTTGGATGCTCGAATCGAAGCGTTAGATAATATTGTCGCGCTGAGTGATGAAAAACGACTACTCCAAGCCCTTACCCGACGGATGCAAAGTGTGATGGGCGAAGTTGAAGAGCAATATCGCACAGTAGCCATCAATATCACCAGCTCGGTCGAAACAATGGCGATTAGTATGGAAGAATGCTTTATGCACTTAGGGCTTATGGAAGAGCAAGAGCTTCAGTTAAATCAATTTGTAGAAAATTGTATTAAGAATGCAAATGAGGTTTTCAAAAATACGGATACAGTTGATGAAAGCTTCACTAATATATTGATAACGCTGGAGGATGTGTTTAATGGTCAGCATCTGGGTTTAAACCAGGATCAGATACAGAAACTGGTCGATAACTTAAATAATGCTGATCCGAGTTTTTGTTAGATCTGCTGATTCGTTGATCATGATTGGTTTTGTGTCTTAATTTCATTATTTCTACAGCTAGTTGTTTTATTTAATACTATTGAACTTGTATGCTCTCTTCTGCTCAAATGGGCGTTAGCTGGTGAATGCGTGGGTTTAATAAATAACCGACCTTCATCAGCAGGTGTTGGTAATAATTAATTAAGGAGCAAGATATGAAGCAGCTGATTTGTAGCGGTATGGTCGCCATGATGCTTGTGGGGTGTGCGGGCATGCAGTCTCGTGATCCTTATACTGGAGAAGATAAGGTCAGCAATACCACCAAGGGTGCCGGGATCGGAGCGTTGACAGGTGCAATTTTAGGTGCAGCTGTATCCAGTAAAAAGGATCGTAAGAAAGGCGCTGTCATTGGTGCTCTAGTTGGCGGTGCAACTGGCGGTGGTATTGGTTATTACATGGATCAGCAAGAGGCCGCGCTTAGACAGCGCTTAGAAGGCACGGGTGTGAGAGTGCAGCGTATTCAAGGTACTGATGAAATTCGTTTGATCATGCCAGGCAGCATTACATTTAAAACAAACTCCTCAGATATTAGCGGTAACTTCTACTCAACGTTGAACTCTGTGGGGCTTGTATTGCAAGAGTTTGATAAGACATCTATCAATGTGATTGGGTTCACTGATAGTACAGGCTCCTTTGAGCATAATCAGGAGCTATCTGAGCGTAGAGCAAAAAGCGTTGCGCAGTATTTGAGTGGACGCGGTGTTGTACGCAATCGTATACAGTCTAATGGTCGTGGTGAGCGAGATCCTATCGCTAGTAACGATAGTGCAAGCGGGCGGACATTGAATCGTCGGGTGGAAATTAACATTAGATCGAGTGGTGCTTAGTTTATAAACAGCTAGTACGCTTGGAAGGAGGGTGTCATCACTCTCCTTCAAAATACTATTTTATAGTTAGTTCCTTATAGCTCTGTATCCTCGCTCTTAGATCAGAGCTATCCTATCAGAGTAACTTACTGAAACTAAAGACCTTTCCAGGTTACTTGTGAAATAAGCATAGAACACTCATAAGACATGCCATTTATGGAGGTGCTGCTTGCTTTATATGCAAATTATTACTTAGACGTATACCCTGTCTACCATCAGAATTAGGGGGGTAAGTCTGGCAGATATACTTCTAGATAAGGGTGGCCCTATGTACACGCAGCGCACAACAGAACGAGAAAACCTTATCTATTATTTGGAGGTTACAGACTTGCACTCCCAAAAGGTTGCGGGTCATATTGTGGATCTTTCCCGTGAGGGTATGCGCTTGGTCAGTAATAAACCTATCTCGAACAATGAGGTGCATCAATTTTCAGTGAAGCTGCCAAGAGAGCTAGGTAACACCTCACCCATTAGTGTTTCTGTGCGCAGTGTATGGAGTGCTTCAGATATAAACCCCTCATTATTTGATACAGGGTTTAGTTTTGAATGGGTTTCAACGAGCAACAAGAACAAAATTGCACAGCTAATAGAGCGTTATAAGTTTTAATGACAAGCTTAAATAGATAAGAATAAGTGGTTAATCGTAGTTAATTGATATTATAAAGTAGTTTTTCCTGTGCTCATCTGTTCCCGTCACTATTTCATCATCAACCTGCTTCTTTAACAGAGCGCGAGCCATGGGTGAGTCAATACTAAGGAGACCCATTTTTAAGTTAAACTCATCGGGGCCAACGAGCCTATATTTATAGGTGTTTCCGTCATCATCCTCAAGTTCTACCCAAGCACCAAAAAAAATGCGGCTAGTATCGGATGGCTTTTCGCTGACCACTTTAAGGTGTTCAAGTCGCTTCCTGAGGAAGCGAACCCTGCGATCTATTTCGCGCAGTTGTTTCTTACCGTAAATATATTCAGCATTCTCTGAACGATCACCTTGAGCAGCTGCTTCAGAAACTGCACGAGTTACTTCCGGCCGCTTGGTGCGCCACAAGTAATCGAGCTCTTCCCGCAGAGTTTTTTCACCGTTTGGCGTAATGTAGTTTGATCCAGGTTTTTGTGGTGGTCTATAACGGCCCATAATTAGTCGTTATCCAGCTCATCGATGTCGATTAACCCTGCTTTAAAAAAACAAACAATTAATGTCGGCCATAACATGGTATTAATTAAATCATGGATGCTAGCTTCCCAGCGCATATAGCCAAATGCCATCCAATCATCTCTTAGATCAAGCATTTCCATGGCAGCGCTGACGAAAGCAATGGGAATCAGTGTCACAAATGAGGCGATCGATTTTCGAGCGATTATGATATAAAGAAAAAAGACAATGAGTCCAATATAGATATGTACAGCATCCTTCGTTATCGGTAGAAACGAAAGTAAGATGAGTTTTAAACTTTGGTAAGCGCTGGATTCCATTTTAATTAATTATGGCTATGTAGAAGCGTTAGTATATTTCTATATGGTGACAGCGCCAAATATTTTTTATTGGTGCACTTACGTTATTTTTCCGTTCAAGGCTAGGGCTATTTCAGGGCTTTCTAAATTTTAATGTCATGCGATCACTTTCTCCGATCGCAAGGTAACGCAGTTTCGATGAGCTATCAATGCGTAAGGTTGGAGGTAATGTCCATACACCATTGGGGTGGTCTGTTAGATCAACGGGGTTAGCATTGATTTCGGATTTATCGGTCAATTGGAAGCCAGCAGTCTCAGCCAGAGAAATAACGTAGTCTTCGCTAACATAGCCAGATTTAACCATAAATTCTCTGGTGGTCTTTGGTTTAGCGCGGTGCTCAACAACGCCCATTATGCCTCCCGGTTTGAGCGCTTTGTACATAGCATCAAAAACGGCTTGTTCAGTATTATTTCGCATCCAGTTATGAACGTTGCGAAAGGTATAGATTCTGTCTGCACTATTGGCTTCTGCGATCTGAGTTTCTGCTGGGGGTTCAAGTGTTGTGATTTTTACTTGGTTATAGGCGGCGGGGGTGCCGGTCATTTTGTCCTGAAATGTTGAACGAGTTGATCGAAAAAACTGTACTTTGGATTCGGGTGAGAAGTGGGCGGCAATGAAGGTGCCGTTTCCATTTAGCGCTGGGGCTAGTATTTCCGTATACCAACCTGTTGCAGGCCAAATTTCTACGACGGTTTGACCGTGATTGAACTCGAAAAACGCTAAGGTTTCAGCTGGGTGGCGAAACTTGTCGCGTTTCTTGAAATCGCCATCACGGAATTCATTTTCTACGGCTTGCTGAATAAATGGAGAAATATCTGCCCATGAAGAGATAGAGGTGAAGCATATAGCCACTATTACTGTTTTGATAAAATGGATCATATTCAATCCTTTCATTTATTCGATACGATCAGTTCTTTATTTGTTGAGCCTGGATTGCAGTGAGAGCTATGGTGTAAACAATATCGTCTACTAGAGCACCTCGTGATAAATCATTGACAGGTTTTCTTAAGCCTTGCAGCATTGGACCTATGCTAATGACGTTTGCACTACGTTGTACGGCTTTGTAGGTTGTATTGCCGGTATTAAGATCTGGGAAAATATACACCGTTGCTTTACCTGCGACCTCGCTATTAGGTGCTTTTTTCTCGGCCACATTTTTCACTGCGGCCGCGTCGTATTGTAAAGGTCCGTCAATTAAAAGTTCAGGGCATTTTTTTTTCGCAATGCTAGTTGCTGAGCGAACACGCTCTACATCTTCCCCCGTTCCTGATTCACCTGTGCTGTAACTAATCATAGCGACTCTTGGCTTAATGCCAAAAGCGGCCGCAGACTCTGCACTTTGAATGGCTATATCTGCTAATTCATTAGCGTCAGGTGCTGGATTAATAGCGCAGTCACCATAAACGAAAACCTGCTCAGGTAAACACATAAAGAAAACGGAGGATACCAGCTTAGCATTAGGGGCTGTCTTAATCAGTTGTAGTGCCGGCCGCACAGTATTTGCTGTGGTATGAACTGCACCCGAAACGAGACCGTCTACTTCGTTTGACGCTAACATAACCGTACCAAGAACAACATTGTCTTCTAATTGAGCTTCAGCCATAGGAGGCTGTAAACCTTTATGTCTGCGTAGTGATACTAGGGTGTCAACATAGTCTTTCCTAACCGAGGCGGGGTCAATAATATCCAAGCCTTCAGGCAGCGTTAGGCCCAGAGAAGTTGCGATATGTTCGATTTCTTTTCTAGCGCCTAATAGTATGCACTGAGCAATTCCCCGTTCCTGACAGATGGCTGCGGCTTGAATGGTTCTTGGTTCATTACCCTCTGGTAGCACAATGCGCTGTTGGGCTGCTTGAGCTCTTTTAACTAATTGATAGCGAAAGGCTGCTGGTGAAAGCAGAGGTTCGCGTGTTCTCTGGCAATGTTCAACGAGCCATTCACTATTTAGTCGGCTCGCGACACTATCTAGCATGACTTCGAGTCTGTCAGTATCATCTGTGGGGATTTCTTGGTTTAAAGAAAGCAGGTTATAGGCGGTCTCTAAGGAATCACTTTCTACGCTTAGCAGGGGTAAGCCTGCATCAAATGCCTTTTGGCATAAGTTCATGATATTCGTTGGAGGCTTAAGTCCGCTTGTGAGTAATAAGCCGGCTAAGGGGACGCCATTTAACGTGGCTATACTAGCGGCAGTGATTACGTCGTGTCGGTCTCCTGGGGTTACCAATAGAGTATTAGGTCTTATTAGATCGCTGAGATTTTCTAAGGTTCGAGCACATAATGCCACTTGATCAATTCTGCGATTTTTTAGCTCACCTTCGTTGATAATGCTAGCACCTAAGCAATCAATAATATCGAGGGTTCGCGGAGCCAATAGCTTCTGCTCCCATGGAATAAAACCAAGCAATTCAAACTTTTCGTTAAATAAGTCTGATTTCTTACATATATCTTCTTGTGTTATTGGGTGTGTAGGCGGTAATTTTTTCTCATACGGTAAAAAAGGTTTTAATGTGTTTGCAGGCGTATTCATTTTGTTAAGAATGCAGCCAAGGACTTTATCCGTATTTTTCCCGCCAAATGCTCTTGCAGTAATTTCTATTTGCTCTTCTAGATCTTTCAGATTTCGATCAAGGTGTGCGCTAACGATGATAACTTCAGCGTCGAGCGTTTTGGCAAGCTGAGCATTTAGACGTAATGCATATTTCACATCTCGTGTAGTCACCAACCCCTCTATCACAACGACATCGACATCGTTCGCAACCTGTTGATGAAGTGCTACCACTTCTTCGAGTAACCTCTCTTCATCTTCTTCGCTAATTAAAGTTTGTGCTCTTTCGAGTGAAATAGGTTCCGGAACGTCTAGTTGGTTCACATGCTTTATGTAGGCGTATGAGTTATCGATACCATTTTTAGAGGGCTGAGATATTGGTTTTAAAAAGCCGACTCGAAAACCTAACCGGTCTAGTGCGCGTGTTAGACCAAGTGTTACTGATGTATGGCCCACATGTTGATCTGTGGCTGCGAGTAAAAGGGATGTAGTCACGATTAATGTCCTTTTATAGCAAATATTTATGATTGAATGAGTGCAAGAGTGTCTTGCGCAATCATTAGCTCTTCATTGGTTGGTATAACAAGTATGGCCGTTGAGTCATCTAGACTAATATAGCCGTTACTATGTTTGCCGTGTTGATTGTTTCGGTCAGGGTTTTCTTGCAACCCAAGCAGGCCTAGTCGTTGAACTACCTTGCTTCGAATCGTCGCAGCATGCTCTCCGATACCGCCGGTAAATATGAGTGCATCTAGGCTGGTTAAGCTGGCAGTCATGCTTGCAATGGATTTTGCTAAGCGATAACAAAAAATATCAATCGCTAAGGCTGCTCTATAATTGCCTTGCTCGGCAGCGTCCAATAACTCTCGCATATCATTACTGACACCGGAAATACCCCATAAACCACTTTCTTTATTGAGCATAGCGGTCGTTTTTTCCAGGTCGTAGCCAAGATTGTCAGCTAGAAACCCTGGTAGGCTTGGATCAATATCACCGCTTCTAGTTCCCATAACCACACCTTCAAGAGGTGTTAATCCCATGCTGGTATCTAAGCTTTTTCCATTTTGAATAACGCAGGTACTACAGCCATTCCCCAAGTGGGCACTGATTAAGCTGCATTGTGCTAGGGGCTTATTGAGTCGTTTTGCAGCTTGTTGTGCTACATAGTGATGACTTGTTCCATGGAAGCCATAGCGTCGAATCTTATGCTCTTCATACAACTCGTAGGGTATGGGGTAGACGTAGGCATGTGGAGGCATGGTTTGATGAAAAGCAGTATCAAACACCGCCACTTGAGGTAGTGCCGGATAGAGTTCTTGTATGGCTTCTATACCTAGTAAATTTGCTGGATTGTGTAGTGGTGCTAAGGGGACGCAATGCTTAATGACGGTTAACACTTCATTGGTGATTCGTACCGATTCGGTGAAACTCTCACCGCCGTGGACGACCCGATGGCCGATGGCTTCAACATTAGGCAGTTTTTCATTATTTTGAATAAGATCAATAATTGCTCGAAGCGCTTCATTATGATTGGCACTGTTCAG
>Ga0105352_1001679_pt1 | contig 11128 bp, 8 predicted proteins | sample EN8Hudsemesocosm_FD_83507 | JGI IMG/M metagenome (GOLD analysis project Ga0105352, IMG submission 83507) | Methane-oxidizing microbial communities from mesocosms in the Hudson Canyon - EN8B Hudson Canyon | ecosystem: Environmental > Aquatic > Marine > Cold seeps | place: Hudson Canyon | collected...
TGCTAATGAGCTTGCAGAAGCAGGGTATGATACGCAGGGAAGATCTAGTGCTGAGTTACTCGACTTTGCTGAAACTAAAGTATTTGCTATAGCAGAAAAGCGTGCAAACAAATCTGAAGGGCCGGAAAGTATTCATTCGGTCTTAGAAAAAACGGTTGATAGAATTGAAAAGCTTTGTTCAACTGATACGGGTGGTGTTACTGGAGTGCCTAGTGGCTTTGCTGATTTAGATAAAATGACCGCAGGCTTGCAAAAGTCTGACTTAATTATTGTTGCAGCTCGTCCTTCCATGGGTAAAACAACCTTTGCAATGAACTTGGCAGAACATGCTGCTATGACGCAAGAGCACCCTGCATTAATTTTCAGTTTAGAGATGCCTGCAGATCAAATTATGATGAGAATGTTAGCTTCTCTAGGACGAATTGATCAAACTAAAATCCGGACAGGACAGTTAGATGATGAAGATTGGGCGCGTTTATCTTCTACCATGGGTTTGTTAATTGAAAATGGAAAGATGTTTATTGATGATGCTGCGGGTCTAACGCCAACAGAACTTCGTTCAAGAGCAAGACGAATTCATCGTGATCATGGCGGCATTTCTATGATTATGATCGATTACTTGCAATTAATGCGTGCGCCGCAGTTTTCTGATAATCGTACTTTAGAAATAGCTGAAATATCACGTTCTTTAAAAGCTTTAGCCAAAGAATTACAAGTACCGGTAGTTGCTCTTTCTCAGTTAAACCGTGGCTTGGAGCAACGTAGTGATAAACGTCCAATTAACTCAGATTTACGTGAATCAGGTTCAATAGAGCAAGATGCCGATTTAATTATGTTTATTTATCGTGATGAGGTTTATCACGATGACAGTGAATTTAAAGGCATGGCTGAAATTATTATTGGTAAGCAACGTAACGGGCCAATTGGCCGTGTGCCACTAACTTTCCAAGGGCAATTTTCACGTTTTGATAATTATGCGGGACCGCATGTGTTAGAAGAAGACTAAGAATCACTCACCATGAATGGTAGCTACAACAGTACGGCTACCACCACGATCTCTATGTTCACCTAAATATATTCCTTGCCAAATACCTAAATTAAGTTGCCCTTGGGTGATAGGAATACTAATACTTGAACCAAGCAAGCTAGATTTTATATGGGCAGGCATATCGTCATCTCCCTCATAAATATGTTGATAATAGGGCGCGCGTTCAGGAGCTATAACGTTAAAATGTTTTTCCATATCAGCTCGCACAGTAGGATCAGCATTTTCATTGATTGTTAATGATGCAGAAGAATGCTTAATGAACAAGTGCAGTATGCCGCATTGTACATTTTTTAAACGGGTAAGTTGCTTTTCAATTTCATCAGTAATTAAATGAAAGCCGCGATTTTTTGCTATTAAGCTGATTTCTATTTGTTGCCACATAATTTCCAGTCCTAGAGTTTATTTAACTATGCTGCAGAAAACTAACTGACAATGTCAGTATTATATAAGTTATCAAAAGCCGTAATTGTTTGCGGTATCAACTGCTCAATTATATCAAAGTGTTTGTTCTGTGCATTATAACGGGCATAGAGTGTTTTAAATATACCATTTTTGCCAATACGTTTGGTTTGTACTAGAGATTGCTTAGTTAAGCTATTTACTAACCAGTCGGGCAGGGTGGCAATGCCCATATTTGCCGCAACCATCTGTAAAATCATATGACTATTAGCAACTTGTTTGATTGCTCTAGGTTTGTGTTTCTCTTTGTTGTGCTCTTTATTTAGAAAAAGCTTAAAAACATCTAAATGTTCAGGTTTTACTGGGTAAGTTAGTAAAACCTGTCCGCAAAAGTCAGCGGTGTTTAAAAAAGGTTTATTGGTTCGGTTATTTTGTTTGGCTTCACTTTCTTTAGCTAACACGGCAACAACTTCAAATGTGCCAAGTGCATGGTAAGTAAAGTCGTCATTTTCTATTTTTTCATCAGTAAATAAAATATCAACACTAGCTGTCGCTTTATTATCAAGTTGAGTAGGAAAAATTTGTTCTATGAATTCGATCTTTAATTCAGGAAATTGATGTGAAAATAACTCAGTAAAGGGTAGTAACCATTGAAAACAAGCATGACATGCAATGGCTAAATTGAGTTGGGTAACAGTACTATTTTTAGTTTTTAGTTCGCTTAGCGTATTATTTATTTTTGGCAAAATATCATCTGCCAACTTGAGTAATACTTCTCCTTTGGTGGTGAATTGTATCGGGGAAGTATTACGAATAAATAGTGGAGAGTTTAAACGTTGTTCTAACTCTTTTAATTGGTGTGAAAGAGCCGACTGACTGACAAATAGGGCATCTGCGGTCTTTCTAATATTACCTGTAGTAGCCAAGGTTGCTAGTGTTTTTAGATGTTTAATCTCAAACATAATGAAATTCCTTCATGTCTCTATTGAATTATTTGCGCTTGTGCTAATTAGGTGTTTTTTTTAGAGTATAACCATTCAAACGTCTAGACGTCTATGTGTTTTTTCGTTATTCATTAAATATCAAATTCAATTGGAGCAGGTTATGCAAATTCATAATTTAGGTTTTCCGCGCATTGGCGCAAAACGAGAGTTAAAGTTTTCTTTAGAAAAGTATTGGCGCGGAGATATTAATAAAAGTGAGTTTTTAGCTCAAAGCAGAGAGCGTCGCGAATTGAATTGGCAAATTCAACAAGATGCGGGTGTTGATTTACTACCCGTAGGTGATTTTTCTCATTATGATCATGTTCTTAATACCACCTTGCTACTTGGCCTTGTGCCTGAACGCTTTGCTGCCCGTAAGCATGATGAACAAAGTGATAGTGCACTTGATTTAGAGTTTAGAGTTGCTCGCGGTAAGGCTCCTACGGGCTGTCAATGTGCTGCGAGTGATATGACAAAGTGGTTTAATACCAACTATCACTATATAGTGCCAGAGCTTTCATCCTCATTAGTTAACAATGCAAACCTTGAAGTGAATGTAGAGCCTCTATTAACTCAGTTCTGTGATGCACAAAAAGTGTCAGATCATCGTAAAGTTGTATTGATTGGCCCTATTACTTACCTTCACTTGAGTGTTGTTGAAAGCGAAGACAAATTATCTTTGCTATCTGCATTATTGGTGCGTTATCAAGAAATTTTAACTCAATTATCAAAAGCAGGTGTGGAATGGGTTCAAATTGATGAGCCTGTTTTGGGATTAGAATTAGATACATCGTGGCAGCAAGCATTAAATCAAGCTTATAAATTCCTAGAAAAAGGTTCGTCAAAGCTGTTGTTAACCACATACTTTGCCTCTATTGATCATCATATTGATGTGATTAAAGATTTGCCTTTTGATGGTGTCCATATAGATACTATTGCTGAGCAAACTAATGTGAGTGAGATTATTGATCGCTTACCTAATAACTGGATCATTTCATTAGGAGTGATTAATGGTCGTAATGTTTGGAAAACAGATTTGGTGTCAGTTTATCAAAAGCTGCAACCGCTATACCGCCAATTAGGCCAACGATTATGGCTTGCACCTTCGTGCTCATTACTTCACTCGCCCGTTGATTTAGAGCAAGAACAAAAATTAGATGAAGAGTTTAAATCTTGGTTAGCATTTGCTAAACAAAAATGTCAGGAACTAAGCTTATTGAAGTGGGCATTACTTAATGAAAATAGTGATGAAATCACTTCATACTCAAATTCTGCTTTAGCTCGGTGTATTTCTAAGCGTATTAATAATCAAGTAGTAGAACAACGTGTTAAATCGTTAAAAACACAAGATTACTGCCGTAAAGAGAACTTTGAACAGCGTAAAAAGGTTCAACAAAAAGAATTGCAACTACCAATATTACCAACCACTACTATAGGGTCATTTCCTCAAACAGGTGATATTCGTGAAGTGCGAGCAAAATGGCGCCGCCAAGAAATTAATGAAAATGAATATCAAAACTTAATTAGGGCTGAAATTAAAGACACTATCGAACGCCAAGAAGAAATTGGTTTAGATGTATTAGTTCACGGTGAAGCTGAACGCAATGATATGGTGGAATATTTTGGTGAACTGCTTGAGGGGGTTGCGTTTACTCAATTTGCTTGGGTTCAAAGTTATGGTTCTCGGTGTGTGAAACCGCCAATTATTTTTGGTGATATTAGCCGTAAGAAACCAATGACGGTTGAGTGGATAAAGTACGCTCAGTCTTTAACTGACAAACCTGTAAAAGCTATGCTTACAGGGCCTGTTACTATTTTAGCATGGTCTTTTGTACGAGATGATTTACCAAAAGAGCATGTTGCCAAGCAAATAGCTTTAGCAATTAGTGATGAAGTGAGTGACTTAATCTCTAACGGAACACAGATAATTCAAATAGATGAACCAGCAATTCGTGAAGGGTTGCCGGTTAAACAAAGTCAGTGGAAAAGCTATTTAGACTGGGCAACCGCTTCATTTTGTTTGTCTGCCGCGAAAGCACCATCAAATACTCAAATTCACACTCATATGTGTTATTCAGAGTTTAATGATATTTTACCTGCTATTATTGCACTTGATGCTGATGTATTAACGGTGGAAACTTCTCGTTCAAATATGGCTTTGCTTGATGCTTTTGAGCAGCAATCCTACCCAAATGATTTAGGCCCTGGTGTTTATGATATTCATTCGCCAAATGTGCCGAATGTAGTATGGATGGTTAATTTGTTAGAAAAAGCACAAAGGTATATTCCACGAGAAAGGTTGTGGGTTAATCCTGATTGTGGGTTAAAAACACGTGGTTGGGATGAAACTAAACTAGCGTTGGAAAATATGGTGTTAGCTGCTAAGCAGATTAGAACTAGTTAATGACGTTATAACAAAAAAGGCACTAATATTAAAATAGTGCCTTTTAGGGATTCAGATACTGTTCGTAACTCGAAACTTTTGTAGCTTGAAGCTTATTCTTTATTCATCAAAAGAAAATTCTATGTAGGCTTTACCCTGCTTTCCTTTTAGAGCGATGACTACTACAGGACCTTTTGATTTATGATGAATAGTATGGTTTTTACCGGAAACGACGATAGGAGTTGCCATATCAAACTCAGTACCTTTTTCACTGAGCATACGCTTAGCACCACCAGTAACCATGTTGGTGATTTCACCGACTAAATCTGTTATTTCCTCATTTACTTCATCTGGCGCTTCACCAACCATACCTTTCATGGTTGCTAGCGCTAAAGGTCCATCAAAAGTAATTGAAAGAGATCCTTTTGTTTCTGGACTAACCATGCCAATTAAGCCTGACACGTCACCCATAGAGACTTCATTTTTTTTCAACTTAGGTTTTTCGGGGATTAATTCCATTTGCGCCATAGTAGACATGACGTTAAGCATTGATGATAAAAACGGGTTGATGAACTCTACTCTCATGAAGCCTTCCGAGCCTTAGCTATTTATAATACTTTGATTTTTGCACATTTCTGTAACAAATGTAAATCAAACTATGTTAATTATTTATTATTAGTATCTATTCACTTGAAGTAATCATAGCAACTTTTCGTGATTGATCAAAAGTTAAACTACCCTGAACTGTGCCTGTTGGACTTAAGTTTTGATAGTTAACTGTATTGATCTGTTTTTCATAAGTATCGACGAGTATTGCGTTTTTTACCACTAAATTAGTTAAAAAGTTTTTAGATATGCTCTCTTGATAAGCAAAAAGTCGGCCTCTTTTAACTTCAAAGCCAATCCAATTCATTTTAATAACTTTATTGTTTCGCTCTAAAATAAAGTGTTCTTCAATGTAATTTTGTATGAATTCATCGTATTGAGGATGCTCTGGAGAGAAATGAATTTGCTGTATTTCAGCAATAGCATTTTCTATATCATGCGCAGTAAGTTGATGAATTACTTCAATATGTTTGCTTGTGATATTTATGTTTAGCTCAGTGACAGCAAAAAAGTAGGTGTGGGCAGCAGAGGATGCTGCTACCCCAAAGAGTAAAATACTCAGTAGTACTTTACTCTTTGCTATTTTCCTAAAATAAGAATTTGAAAAAGTAAACATTAACTATCAGTGTCTTCATTTTCTTCATCAGCTGACTTCAATTCTTTATTGTAATCACGCATCATGTCTTTTTTCTTGTGCTTATAAAGCTCAAAGCGAGATTTAATAGGTTTAGCTGGCCAGTAGTTGTTATTCACGTCTACATCAGCAGTTTCCCATTTAGCATCTATCGCTAGCGCAGTGATTTCTTTATCACGAATTAAGAGTTTTGACGTTTTTTCTGAATTTTTACGCCAAATCTCAGCAGGTATTTTCATATGCTCAGTACTGCCGTCAGCGTATGTGATATCCAAAATAACGGGCATTACTAAACCACCTTTGTTTTCAAAATCAATCAAGTAAAAATTACTTTGGTTTAGTAATAAATCTTTTTGCCATTGCTCAAGTTTTTTATTGCTTGCGTTGTATTTATTGCGAGCTGCATTGGTAGCTGTGAATTTGTCATGTTCGTTATAAAAATCTAATAACTCAGGTTTATCTTGTGTTCGAAGCCATTGACCTTTATTCATGATACTAGAAATATATTCAGGTTTTTCATTATCTAATGCGCGCAACCAAGCTTCCTCAGTATCAGGGTTTTGGCTATCTGAGGTATAAAGGTGAATGTTGCCTAGGGCAATATCTACATGATCAGTAGTGTAAAACCAGCCACGGAAGAACCAGTCTAAATCAACCGCAGAGGCATCTTCCATAGTACGGAAGAAATCAGCAGGGGTAGGACGTTTGAATTTCCAACGTTGAGCATACTCTTTAAAAGCAAAATCAAATAGCTCACGACCCATAATGGTTTCACGTAAAATATTTAATGCTGTTGCAGGTTTACCATAGGCATTATTACCAAACTGTAATATTGACTCAGAATTAGTCATGATAGGCACCTGGTTATTGCTTTTCATATAACTAGTGATATTAGCCGCATCACCACGACGAGATGGGTAGCCTTCTTCCCATGCTTGTTCAGCTAAAAACTGCAAGAAAGTATTTAAACCTTCATCCATCCAAGTCCATTGACGTTCGTCAGAATTAACAATCATAGGGAAGTAGTTATGACCAACTTCATGAATGATTACGCCGACTAAACCGTATTTAGTACGACGAGAGTAAGTTTTTTCACCAGTTTTTTTATCAAGTGTTGGGCGAGGTCCATTGAAAGTGATCATTGGATATTCCATGCCACCGACAGGACCATTTACTGAAATTGATACTGGGTATGGATAATCGAAAGTGTATTTACTGTATTGCTCCATCGTATGAATAATGGCTTCAGTAGAGTACTTTTCCCATAATGGGTTACCTTCATTAGGATAGAACGACATAGCCATAGTATTGCTACCGCCATGTTGATAGCCTTGTGCATCCCAAATGAACTTTCTACTGGAAGCAAACGCGAAATCGCGGACATTTTTGGCTTTAAAGTGCCAAGTTTTACTTTTTGTTGCACGAGATTTTTCATTTTCTAGTGCCTCGTCAACAGTAACAATAAGTACTGGTTTTTTCGCTGTTTTTGCTTTTTCTAAACGTTTACGTTGTGTTTTAGTTAATACCTTCTTAGGATTTTGTAAAACGCCAGTAGCCGCAACAATATGATCGCTCGGTACGGTGATTTTTACATCGTAATCACCAAATTCTAAGGTGAATTCGCCACTGCCTATAAACTGCTTGTTCTGCCAGCCCATAACATCGTAATAAGCAACCGCACGAGGGAACCAACTTGCTACTTCGTATAAATAGTTGTCATCTTCTTTAAAATACTCATAACCTGAACGGCCACCTAATACTTTTTGTTCATGTAATTGATAATTCCATTCAACATTAAACTCTGTATTGTCACCTGATTTTAGTGATTTAGGTAAATCAATACGCAACATGGTGCCATTAATAACATAATGTAGAGGTTTACCATTACTGTCAGTTACTTTGGTTATGTTATAACCACCATCAAATATTGGTGATTCAATCATGTTGCGAGCATTAGTGTAAGTTACTTTTTTAAGTGACTTTGTTGACTTTGATAACTTGGCATCAGAGTTACGCTTTAACTTATTTTGATCAAGCTGTAGCCAGATATAACGTAAAGTGTCGGGTGAATTGTTTTGATAACTTAAGGTTTCAGACCCAGTTAATTGTTGAGTTTTGTCATCAAGTTTAATTTCAATATCGTAATCAACTTGCTGCTGCCAGTATTTATGTCCAGGCGCACCTGAAGCTGTGCGGTATACGTTTGGCGTAGGTAAAACTTCTTCTAGCTGGCGGAATTTGTCGCTAGCAACAGTGCTTTTAGCTAGAGCACTTGTAGTAAATAAGCTGCTAGTAAAAGCAACAGATAAACAAACGATTACAGATGATATTGAGTATTTCATAGCCTTCCAATGATATAAGTATTAATTATTTTGTATACAAAATAAAATTTTAGTCGGGCTTTATATCATATTTAAGGCTGGCTTGGTAACACTGAAAAGTATTTTGAGATGAAAGGTGTAGTTAATAGGATTAATGACAGGCTTTACAACGACCGTGTGCTTCAACAATTTGATGGCTGATAGTAAAGCCATTAGCATCAGCCATGGATCTTAGTGCCAAATCAAAATTGTTTGATTGTATTTCTTCAACATGACCACATTGATCGCAAATAAGCAATTGCACCGGGTGGTTACAGTCACCAAAATGATGACACATAATGAATGCATTTATAGATTCAATTTTGTGAACAAAACCTTGCTTAGATAAAAAATCCAAAGCGCGATAAATAGTTGCGGGTTTTGCTGATGAATCTAACTTTTTGAGTTCATCTAATAAATCATATGCGCCAACGGCACCTTCATGTTTGGCAAGCAGTAAAAAAACTTGTTCACGCGCTTTAGTTAAACGAGCACCTTTTTTTTGGCAAACTTGTTGGGCTTGGGATAATAAATTTTCAGCAGACATAGCAGTTAAAATAATGGATTTTTCTTCAGTTTAACACAGTAGCTCAGGTCGTCTATAGATTAAGACATAACTCTGGGATATCTTAGTAAATAAAACATTTGCAACCCTTTTGTAATCCAAAAAGTCTTGTTATGACAAAACTTCATTGGTGATTTAATAATTATATTAGAAAAGAGCTCGAAAATCATTTATATTAGCTAAATGATAGCGCTGTCATTTTTGGCGCGATTTTTTATTTTTGGATGTTTTTATGACTCGATACCTTGCCCTTGATGCCTTTAGAGGTATAACCATTGCCTTGATGATTTTAGTTAATACACCGGGTACTTGGTCGCATGTGTATGCGCCTTTATTACACGCGGACTGGCATGGTGCTACGCCTACAGATTTAGTGTTTCCTTTTTTCTTATTCATTATTGGCTCGGCAATGTTTTTCTCTTTTAAAAAGAGTGATTTTACTGCTACCCCGGAGCAATTTATAAGAATTATAAAGCGTGGCTTTATCATGTTTTTTATTGGCTTTTTGCTTAATGTAATCCCATTTAATACACCTATTGAAGGATGGCGAATTATGGGCGTATTACAGCGTATTGGCATCGCTTACGCGATTGCGGCAAGCCTAGTTTTGTTATTAAACCGTCGTGGAGTCTTTATTGTTTCAGCTATTATTTTGCTTAGCTATTGGGGGCTACTATTGAGTGTAGGTGAGGCTGGCTTAACCATTGAAGGAAATATCATTCGTCAGTTTGACTTAGCTACTTTAGGCGCGAATCACATGTATAATATGCGCGGGGTAAGTTTTGATCCGGAAGGCTTACTCAGTACCATACCCGCAGTGGTTAATATGTTATTAGGATTTGAATTAACACGTTATTTGACTAACATAAAAGATAAAAACTCTAGTGTAATCAAGCTTATTCTTATTGGTGGACTTACTATAGGCTTTGGTGCTTTGTGGAGCTTGATCTTGCCTATAAATAAATCATTGTGGACAAGTTCTTACGTCATTTATACCACAGGTTTTGCCTGTCTTTTATTGGCTGCCTTTGTTTGGTTGATTGATATAAAGGGTCAAGAGAAATTAGTGTCTCCATTGCTCGTTTATGGCACAAACCCTCTGTTTGTTTATGTGTTATCATTTTTATTTGTGACAGTTTATTTAAATATTTCCGTTGGAGACAGTACTTTATATGGTTGGTTATACGAACAATTCAAGCTTATTGCCGAACCAACATTAGCATCATTTTTATTTGCTTTTAGTCATGTTGCTTTATTCTGGTTTGTTTCTTTAAAATTGTATCAGCGTAAAATATTCATCAAAATTTAATAGTAATTTGGCTTATTGCTAAAATTATAAATTAACTAAATCAATCATGTGCTTTGTTTGAAGTAGTACAGTTGCTATGCTTAAAAAAGAAGGAAAAATTAACACCTCATTTTTAGGAGAAGTAATAAGGCGTGAATATAGTTAAATTATCTCAAGACGAAAATTTATCTCTTAAAATAAGTCATCAATTGTTGCCACAAGCACAGCAGCGTATTGATCTTTATTTTTCGCTGCCGGTTGAAATGGGTATAAGTCCAAGTACCTTAAATGTAGAAGATTATTTTTACAGCAATATAAAAAGTCATAGTGCTTATTATTCAGATCAGATCCATCTTCCTTTAGTACGAAGTCGCTTTATTAGCCAGCGTTTTGAAGGAGAAAATAAAGATGGGCAAAGTGACTATCGATTAAACTTAAATTTATATTCCTACCAATTAAAAATAGCGCTTGATGCAGATATAAAACAAACTTTGAAATTAAAAACTGCTGAAGAATTCTATCCAGCAGCTATTGAATTAGCAGAACAAATAGCTAGCCTAGTTAAAAAACTGCGTCGCTATACACCTTCAGATAGTAAGTTAAGCTCTTTTTTTGAAAATGCTGATAATTACTTGAGTTGGCATCTTGAACAATCGTTTTTAAAATTATTGTCTAAAGGGCCTAAAAGTAGCGATTTTGCTGCCGAACGAGAGTTTCTATTTGCATTTTGCCGTGAAGAAAATTATTACCGCATCGAATGTAAATACAATTCGCAAGTAACCCTTGATGATCCTAATCGTATAACCAATAAGATGAGATTGTTGCAGCGTTTAATTGAATACGGTGTAGTTTTTCAAAAACA
>Ga0105352_1001681_pt1 | contig 11120 bp, 9 predicted proteins | sample EN8Hudsemesocosm_FD_83507 | JGI IMG/M metagenome (GOLD analysis project Ga0105352, IMG submission 83507) | Methane-oxidizing microbial communities from mesocosms in the Hudson Canyon - EN8B Hudson Canyon | ecosystem: Environmental > Aquatic > Marine > Cold seeps | place: Hudson Canyon | collected...
ATTAAATTTGCACCCTATACCCTTCAAAATACTGCCGGATGCGTAGGCCTATCAGGAGATAAATTACAGATGGATCACGAGGGAGTCGAAGTTTTCGTCTCTTTTAACAACTCATCAGCAATTTTGCCATGGATATCTTTAGCCTCAAGTAACATAGACAATTCTGTGAAAATTGATGCTCCACTTGAAGTGGGTAGAGAAAGAGCAACTATTTATTCAAGTGGCTCAATACAAACGTTTAGTTTTGGCTTCAATTACGACATCAGTGAGAATTGGAGTTTTAATGCATCAAGCTCGTACACGCCTCTTGATGTCCAGAGACCAAACGACAATTCTGATAATGATAACTTTTGGAATGTCAGGGTTGGGTTAACAACGCGCTATTAGCCCTTCGTGTGTCCGCCTTGACAGTAGCACTTGCATTAGAATAAAAATGAGTGGAATAGTATGACGTTTAAAAACTTTTTAAAATTCAAGAAGGCTTGCCTATGTCTAACCCTTAGCCTTTTCAGCTTAGCCAGTTGGGCTGATTCATCAATTCAAGAAAGTACGAATGCCTCGTCTTACCTCTTGATGGAGGAGAGCACTTCGTCCTCCTCGATTAACTGGGATATCGATGACAATGGCCAAGCTGATGCACTTACTGATGGATTAATGTTCCTTCGTTATGCTTTTGGCCTTAACGGTGATTCTCTCCTCAATGGTTTGATTTCAAGTGATAGCGTTATTACGTCTTCTGCGGAAATAGAAGCTGAATTGGCAGCAGTCTATGCTAGTTCAGGTGATATTGATGGTAACGGTAGCGTTGATGCATTGACCGATGGACTCTTATTATTACGTTATCTTTTTGGTCTCACTGGGACTAATCTAATTAATGGTGTTGTTGGCGATGGTGCGACCAAAACGCAGAGTGCTGCTTTAGAGTCATATATGAGTGGGCTAATGCCTCAGGCACCTTATATCAAGCTCAATGGAAGTGCGCTCGTAAGTCATGAGCAGGCTACGGTTTATAACGATGCCGGCGCAACTGCGACTGACGTCACTGACGGTTCGGTTGAGGTGGTTAAGAGCGGGACGGTTGATGCAAGTGAGGCGGGTACTTATATTATTAGTTACTCGGCTACCGATAGCGAGGGTAACATTTCTCGTATTTTGACGCGCTCAGTGACGGTAGCTGACACAACTGCTCCTACAATCACCCTCTTAGGTGAGTCAGCAGTTGAGCTTGAATTAGATGCCTCTTATGAGGACGCTGGCGCGACGGCTACAGATACCGTTGATGGAGCAGTTGAAGTGGTTACCACAGGTTCTGTCGATACAAGCGCTGCGGGGACATATTCTCTAACTTATACCGCGACGGACTCTGTGGGAAACATCGCCACGACCACGCGTGTGGTGACTGTAGAAGAGCCCAGAATTGAGACAATTAATGTTTCGGCAACCAACAATGGTGGCTGGGCTTATATTATTGACGGTGTTTCAAAGCCAGATCTGACTCTTAAGATAGGCACCACCTACACGTTTAAATACCCGAGTAGTCACCCACTTAGATTTTCTGTTGTCAGTGATGGGATCCACAATGGAGGTGCAGAATATACCCAAGGTGTTGATACCTCTGTTTCAGGACAGATCACCATAACGGTTAGCTCATCCACGGCTGAGACGCTATATTATTACTGTAGGCTCCACGCACGCCAGGGCGGGGAAATTACTGTCAATTGAGTTTGTAGACAAGGTGGTTTTTGGTATAGATTGGAAAATATGCACTCTAGAGAGCTAACAGAAAAGTTAGGAGTAAATTTTGATTTGTATAAATGCAGAGATTCCAGCAGATATTTGCGATATCGACGACGAGTTAAAAGCAATCTATCATTCCCGAGATACAGTCTGCATTTGGGTTTTTAAAGCTAGGCAAGACAGAAATAATTTTATGGATAAAACTGCCGGTATGAAGAAAAATGAACGAGAGAATTACTACCTAGAATTCTACACTAATCATTAAGTTAAACCGTTAGGAATGAGAGAAATGGAATATAGACGACTAGGCCATTCTGGCCTTAAACTTTCAGAGCTGTCCTTTGGGTCTTGGGTTACTTTTAATAAGCAGGTTGACTCAAAACTCGCGGAGCAGATGTTTGGAGCCTGTTTTGACGCTGGCGTAAACTTTTTTGATAACGCGGAAGGTTATGAAAGAGGCATGTCAGAAATCGTCATGGGCAAGGCGCTAAAAACTCTGAATAGGCCAAGAGATTCATATTGCGTTTCTTCAAAGGTATTTTTTGGGGCACATGATGAACCACTTCCAACGCAACTAGGGCTAAGCAGGAAACATGTGAGAGAAGCCTGCGACCAAGCGCTTAAACGATTGCAGGTAGAGTATCTTGATCTTTATTTTTGCCATCGAGCAGATCCAGATACTCCCATTGGTGAGACAGTGTGGGCAATGCATAACCTTATTACTCAAGGAAAAATTTTATATTGGGGTACCTCCGAGTGGAGTGCTGCAGAGATAGAAGAAGCCTATGTTTTCGCCAAAGAGAATCATTTAACTCCGCCAACCATGGAGCAACCACAATATAACCTGCTCGATCGAAAGAGGTTTGAGGTCGAATACCAACCAATATTTGAGAAATACGGTATGGGAACAACGACATGGTCTCCCTTGGCCTCAGGGGCTTTAACCGGCAAATATTTAGACGGCATTCCCAAGGGCTCTAGAGCCTCTCTTAGTGGCTACGAATGGTTAAAAAAGCACATGATAGAGACAGATAGAGGCAAAGAGCGAATGACCAGAGTGGCATCATTTATTGAAATCGCAAAAGATTATGAAGTACCTCCGTCAAATCTTGCGATTGCATGGTGTTTGCTAAATAAAAATGTATCAACGGTAATTTTAGGGGCCTCTAACCTTGAGCAGTTAAACGATAATTTAAGAGCTGCCGACGCAATACCATTACTCACAGAGGAGCTAAAACAGAGGCTAGACGATTTATAAGTACTTACTAGCGCGATATAGAAACTAAAACTAAATGAAGACTTTTTCTTTTTTTCTTTTTTGGGTGTTTGGGTTTTTTTTGCTGCTCTCCTTTGACTTGTTCATGGAGGGCATAGTCTTTGAATGGTTAGATTGGAATGGCACAAATAAGAATGATTGGTTTTTCGCCCTCTGGTGGGGCTTTGTCGTCGTCTGGTTTTTATATGGAATTGTAACTCTTTGTCAAAGATTCAAGTTGAAATAACCTGCTAGTTTAGAATTATGTCTAGTGCCTTTTGCCTCTCTCGCTCATCTCACCTAAGTGGAAAGTCTTGCAAAATAAAAGTATTGGCATATATAATGCCAATACTATCTATAATTGGACTTCACAATGAAAATTTTAAGAACGCCAGACCACAGGTTTAACGGCCTTTCAGACTACCCGTTTGCGCCTAACTATACGGTGATTAAGACACAGGATGGAACTGATTTGCGCATTCATCATATTGATGAAGGCCCCGCAGATGGCCCTGTTTTATTGGCGATGCACGGGCAACCGGTATGGAGCTATCTTTACTCACGAATGATTCCTCATTTAGTAAAAGCAGGTGTCAGAGTAATAGCGCCGGACCTGCCTGGCTACGGGAAGTCAGATAAACCTGCCGCAAGAGAAGATTATAGTTATCAGAGTCAAGTTGACTGGATGAATCAATGGCTTGTACAAAATGATTTTTCAAGACTGACCTTCTTTGGTCAAGACTGGGGTGGTTTAATTGGTCTTCGCATGGTGGCTGATAATGGTGATCGATTTCATAGAGTCGCTATGGGGAATACAGGGTTACCCTACAGCCCGGATGTTCCTCAAGAGATTGTTGATGAAATTCTAGCTTTCAGAGCGGGGCCAGAGAAAATCACAATGGAATCAATGGCAAAGCAGGTCAGCAAAATGAATGGCTTTGGCGGGGCTGACCCCTACTCAGGGATCCGAAAATTTGCTTATTGGCAAAAATATACCTGGGATGCCATCAACCCCCCTGCAGGCATTATTGCTTCATCAATGATGGAAAAGAGAAATAAATTAGCTGTAGCATTTGAACTGGCAGGGATTAACCTTGGATTATCAAAAATGTCACCATTTGGATCAAGTATTAGTAAAGCGTTTGAGGCGCCCTTCCCGAGCGCTCCATTCAAAATGGCAGTAAGAGCGATGCCTAGCCAGGTGCCGAGTATTCCTGATCGCTCTTTAGAGGCACAAAAGAAGGCATGGGATTTCTTTTCTGCCTTTGAAAAACCATTTTTATGCGTTGGTGCAGGCGACGATCCCGTCACTAATGGTTTTGAAAAATTGTTTCTAGCCAAAGTACCAGGAACCAAGGGCCAGCCACATGAAATGATTGGCGGCGGTCATTTTTTCCAGTGGACAAGGGCTGAAAAGCTATCTGAAATTCTAGTAAAGTTCATAAAAGCCAATGATTAACTTGAAACATGGGACAAAAAGCCTGACTATCGCCAGCACTGAAAGATAAATGAACAGGATACTTATGTTAAGAACAACCTTTGTATTTCTTACCTCAGCACTGCTTGCCATGTTTTTTGTAGCCGCGCAAACATCACTATCTAATCTTTGGTGGCTGTCATCTGTCGATATGCCAATTACAGGTTCTATTATTATTTCCATGGTCTTGAGTGACTTAATTGGTATGAGTGTCGCAGGAGCTTTTCCAATTATCGCTGTGGTAGCTGCTGGCTTGGTAATCGCTTTTTTTGTAGCCCATATATTATCCAAATTTATTAGTACTGAGCGCAAGATTCTTTACGCTCTTGCTGGCGGAGCTGCGTTATTCGCGATTGTTGTGTTAATGCCCCTGGCTTTTTACAATCTGGATTTGATTGCCGGTGCACGAACTTCACTGGGCAAAGGAATTTTAATTATTGGCGGAATGATTGCCGGCTATTACTTTGGCGTGAAGTCAAAAAAGGTGGTTACTAATGAAGAGTCTTAAATCGGGTGTTTTATTAATAGGGTTGTTCCTATTCAGTGCGCTAACACACAGTAACGAGGTTGCCTATAAAACAGAGGTTATTGTTGAAGGGCTAGACAATCCCTGGAGTATCGCCTTTGTTTCAAAAAACCATTGGTTAGTCACTGAGCGCACTGGAGACTTGCGAACGGTTAAGGATGGGATTTTGCAATCTGATCCTGTAGCTGGTGTGCCAGAGGTTCTTTTTGCTGGTCAAGGCGGCCTTTCTGAAGTCCTACTCCATCCAAACTTTAGTGAAAATCGCTTGGTATACTTATCGTTTTCTGAGTCAGATTCTGTAGAAACAAAGCTTAATCGCCTCACGGTAGTGCGAGGGCGTCTGGAAGAAAATAGCTTATTAGAAGTTAAGACAATTTTTAATTCCTATCCTTTGCGCAAAACGGCTGCCCACTACGGTGCACGAATGAAATTCATGGCTGACGGGACTTTGCTAATCACCTCGGGAGATGGCTTTAATTATCGCGAAAAAGCCCAAGCCTTAGATAATCATTTTGGCAAAATTGTCCGTGTCAATGATGATGGGAGTATTCCCGCAAACAACCCGTTTCTAAATACTCCCGGTGCTCTTCCGGAGATTTGGTCTTATGGGCACAGGAATCTTCAGGGGCTTGTAATCTCAGATGACGGCACGGTCTTTGAGCATGAGCATGGCCCTAAGGGTGGTGACGAATTAAACGTGGTGGAGCCTGGCAAGAATTATGGCTGGCCAGCAATTACTTACGGGGTTGATTACAGCGGAGCTATTATCTCACCCTTCACAGAACAACCGGGTATGGAGCAGCCGATTCAGCATTGGGTTCCTTCAATCGCGCCTTCGGGGATGACACTTTATCAAGGGGACATGTTCCCAATGTGGAAAGGAGATTTGTTTATTTCTGCATTGGTCCCGGGAGATGTAAGACGTATAGAGTTAGACGGGGAACAAGCCATCAAAGAAACAATTATGTTTAATGAGTTTGGCAGGATCAGAGATGTTGCCTCTGCTCCTGATGGAAGCTTAATTCTTGCTACCGATGGAGCCAATGGACAGCTTATAAGAGTGAGCGCCGTTAAGTAATTCCTAAGAGCTGCGCAGTGATGAAAGCCCGGCCTGAAGTTGTTGAAGATGTTTGTGTAGCTTCGGACCTTTCTTTTGAGCAACCCCAATAGCAAGAACATCAATTACCGCTAGATGAGCGATTCTTGAAGATAGCGGGGTATAGATTTGAATGTCTTCTTTTGCATCAACCTCTATAGCGATAGTTGCACTCTTGGCTATTGGCGAAGAGCTAGGGGCGAGGCCTATGACAATACCACCCGCGTTTTTTACCAGCTCCATAGAATCAAGTAGCGCTTGAGTTCTACCAGATTGTGATATGGCCACCACCACATCCCCAGTGTTTAGTGAAGTGGCGGACATGTTCTGAAGGTGGGGGTCTGAATAGGCGGAAGAGCGAATTTGTAGGCGGAAAAATTTGTGTTGCGCATCAAACGCCACTGCCGCAGAGGCGCCAAAACCATAAAATTCCACTCGACCAGCACTGCAAATCGCAGCAACTGCGGCTTCTAAGTTATCGAGCACAAGACTGTCACGAACTTTAAGTAAGGCATCAACAGTAGAATCAAACACCTTGTGGGTATATTCCCGAGTAGAATCAGAATCGGTAACCGCGATTTGGCCGTAACTGGGACTTGAAGCAAGTTGTTGTGCGAGTGCCAGTTTAAAGTCTTGGAAACCGGTACAGCCAACTGCGCGACAAAAGCGCACGACCGTGGGCTCACTCACATCAGCTTGGTCGGCGAGATCAACGATCCGCATGCGAATCACTTCAAGAGGATGCTTCAGCACAAAATCAGCAACCTTAAGTTCTGATTTACGCAAATGGACCAGCGTATCACTAATTGTTTGGGTGAGCTGTGCAGGTTTCATACTGACCCCCATTTTGAGTTATGTAAAAAATTTACAAGAATACGGCATTATTACTAGTTTTGTAGTAAAAAACAGGGTTTTATCGATGATTTACACTATTTCTGAGTTTGATGGATAGATTTGCACCAAAATCCTACGAAAAAGCTAAAAAGAAGGAAATGAAATTCATCAATTCTTTTCGTTATATTGCTAGAATGCAGACCTATGGATGTAACTTCAATATTAACAAATCTCAATGCGGCACAAGAAGAAGCGGTGACTAGCGACAAAAAGCATCTGCTTGTTTTAGCGGGAGCTGGAAGCGGTAAAACCCGGGTGCTGGTGCATCGTATCGCCTGGAAAATACAGGTAGATAATATTTCTCCCTATGGCATTTTAGCGGTGACCTTTACGAATAAAGCGTCAAGAGAAATGCGCGAGCGGATCGACGAGCTCTTAGGAATGTCATTGCGTGGGATGTGGGTAGGTACGTTCCATGGATTAGCCCATCGGTTATTAAAAGCCCATTGGCGGGACGCAAAGCTCCCAGAAAACTTTCAAATTCTAGATTCTGATGATCAATTGCGCTTGGTAAAAAGAGTGATGCGCAGTATGGATCTAGACGAACAACGCTGGCCTCCTAAGCAGGCCCAGTGGTGGATTAACGGCCAAAAGGATGAGGGATTGCGAGCATCGCACCTACAAGAAGGCGGTGACCCCTACCTGGCAACTATGCTCCGGATTTATCGCGGCTATGAAGAGACTTGTGAGCGTCTTGGGGTTATCGATTTTGCCGAACTTCTACTCAGGGCGCTGGAGTTATGGAAGAACAATCCAGAGGTACTTGATCATTACCAGCAACGTTTCCAACATATTCTAGTAGATGAATTTCAAGACACTAATGCTGTGCAATATGCCTGGCTACGGCTCTTGGCAGGGAAAGTTAGTGCAGTTACCGCAGTTGGGGATGATGATCAATCGATCTATGGCTGGCGTGGTGCGAAGGTAGAAAATATTCTTAGTTATGAGCGAGATTTCCCTAAAACACACACAGTTAAGTTAGAACAAAATTATCGGTCAACATCAAATATTTTATTGGCGGCTAACGCAGTTATTGCAAAAAATTCTGATCGCCTCGGCAAGAACTTGTGGACTGATTCTGGCGAGGGCGAGTCCATAGCGCTTTACTCCGCGTTTAATGAGCACGATGAATCACGCTACATCGCAGACCGTTTGCAGAGTTGGGTTAATGATGGAAACCGCCGAGAAGACTCAGCTATTTTGTATCGCTCCAATGCTCAATCACGGGTATTAGAGGCGGCCCTTCTTCAAGCTGATATTCCGTACCGTATCTATGGTGGGCAGAGATTCTATGAAAGGCTGGAAATTAAAAACGCGCTGTCATATTTGCGACTCATGCTCAATTGTCATGACGATGTTGCTTTTGAGCGTGTGGTTAATGTACCGCCAAGAGGGATTGGAGATCGAACCCTAGAATTAGTTAGGGAGTTGGCTAGAACCAACACAGTGTCTCTTTGGGCAGCTAGCAAAACTATGATTGAAGAAAAGCGGTTAGCAGCTAGGGCCTCTAATGCAGTGGCGGGGTTTTTGCAGCTGATAAACGAAATGAGCGGACAACTTGATGAGCTGCCATTAGCTGAACAGGCGGAGAACGCCATTCAGCATAGCGGTCTGATCGAAATGCATCGACGAGAAAAGGGGGAGCGCGGGCAGGCCCGGGTAGAAAATCTTGAAGAGTTTATTGGGGCCTGTAATAACTTCGAGGCTGAGGACAAAGATTTACCAGTACTACCTCAGTTTCTTGATCAAGTGGCTCTAGATGCTGGAGACCGACAGGCAGATGAAGACCAAGATGCTGTCCAACTCATGACATTGCACAGCGCTAAAGGATTAGAGTTTCCCTTAGTATTTATTGCTGGAATGGAAGAAAACCTCTTCCCCCATAAAATGTCTCTGGATGAGCCTGGTCGTTTAGAAGAAGAGCGAAGATTAGCCTATGTAGGTATTACTCGTGCCATGGAGAAATTATATCTGACCTTCGCTGAGAGCCGCACCATTTACGGAAGCGAATCGTTTAATTCTGTTTCGCGGTTTGTCCGCGATATTCCCAAAGATGTCATCGAGGAAGTAAGATTACAAAATACAATTGCTCGGCCAACCAGTTATGCGGCTAGTTCAATCCGAAGTGATCAAGGGGACGACACAGGGTTTCAGCTGGGACAACAAGTTAACCACAATGTATATGGTGAAGGAGTGATTCTGAATTTTGAGGGCAATGGACCTCGGGCTAGAGTCCATGTAAGTTTCGAAGAGGTGGGCACAAAAATTTTAATTCTTGCCTCAGCTAATCTTGCCGCAGTTTAATGACACAGTAGGATCTAACCAGTATAAGAGGGAAAAGTGATGCGAATTATATTAGCCACCTTGATGGCTTTTTTATTAGTGAGCTGCGGAGAGACCGTTAATGAGACAACAACGCACAGTTCAACTGCTAATCAGGAGACTTTTGAGTGGAAGTTGGTAACCACCTGGCCTAAGAATTATCCAGGTTTAGGATTGGCTCCTGAGAACTTTGCTAAACAAGTCGAGGCGATGAGTGGAGGCCGCTTAAAGATAAAAGTATTTGGTGCGGGTCAGCTAGTGCCTGCTTTTGAGGTGTTTGATGCTGTTTCCCAGGGAACTGCACAGATGGGCCATGGGGCTTCTTATTACTGGACCGGAAAATCTAAGGCAACTGCATTCTTTACTTCGGTCCCCTTCGGCTTGAATGCGCAAGAAATGAATGGCTGGCTCCATTATGGCGGAGGTCTGGAGCTATGGAGAGAGCTCTATGACGAATTCAATTTAATTCCATTTGCAGGCGGCAATACAGGCGTTCAAATGGCCGGCTGGTTTAATCGAGAAATTAATTCAATGGAGGATATCAAGGGGCTAAAAATGCGCATCCCCGGATTAGGAGGCGATGTGATTACCCGTGCGGGTGGTGTTTCGGTAACAATCTCCGGTGGTGAACTGTATACAGCAATGCAGACGGGAGTTATTGATGCTCTTGAGTGGGTGAGCCCTTATAACGACATTGCCTTGGGATTCCATCAGGTTGCCAAATACTACTATTACCCTGGGTGGCATGAGCCAGGCCCTACCCTTGAATTAATTGTTAACAAAGACGCCTATGCGATGTTACCAAAAGATTTACAGGCTATAGTCGAGGTTGCAGCAAGGGCCGTTAACCAAGATATGCTGGATGAGTACACTGCGCGAAATAACGAAGCATTAGTCACCTTGGTTGAAACTCATGGGGTGCAATTGAGAAAGTTACCCGATGAAGTTGTTAGTGAACTTAGAGGAATCTCCGCAGAGATGCTTGAAGAATTGGCCGATGATTCAGACATTGCTCGACGAATTGCTGAGTCGGTCAAAGCATTTCAGCGGCAGGCAACGGCATATCATGCTATTTCTGAAGAAGCTTATTACGAAGCCCGCAAAGAATAACTTACCAAAAACGATGTCAGCGGCTAATGAAGGCCGCTGATTAGTTTCTCCAAAAAGTAGGAGTGAATAAAACCAAAAGTGTAAAGATCTCTAACCGTCCGAGTAACATTCCCCAGCACAATACGCTTTTGGCGAACGTTCCAATATCCGCATAATTTGTGGCCACCGCACCAAGACCAGGGCCCAAATTATTGAGAGCGGCGGCTGTGGCTGACCAAGCAGTAACATAGTCAAGACCTGCGGCCAAAAGAAGTAAAACCATTAAATAAAAAACACCCAAATAAACACCAAAAAAGGCCCATATAGCATCAGTGACTCGTTCGGGGATCCTACGATTTCGGATTTTGATGGGGAGCAGCGCATTTGGGTGGACAAGGCGATAAACTTCTCTAATTCCTTGTTGAGCCATGATTAGCATTCTACCTATTTTAATACCACCGCCAGTAGATCCCGCACAGGCTCCAAAAAATGACAAAAATATTAAAAAGAACGGGAGGAACGATGGCCATGAATTAAAGTCAGTGGTGGTGAACCCAGTGGTAGTCAATATTGATACAAGCTGAAAAACGCCGAGACTGATACTGTCTTCCAGACCGTAGGTACCACTAAAATAAAGGTATAAACAGGTTACGGCTGCTCCAAATAAGAGTAAGTATCCATACATTCTGGCTTCTGGATCTGTCCAATAAAAGCTCAGACTTCG